>VTLG01014948.1_pt1 | contig 20689 bp, 38 predicted proteins | sample 4694571 | NCBI WGS metagenome assembly VTLG01 (sample SAMN12604809, study PRJNA352737) | marine metagenome | biome: ENVO:00000447; feature: ENVO:00000209|ENVO:00000569|ENVO:01000036; material: ENVO:00002151; isolation source: viral sequences binned using virsorter ... | reverse complement strand
GCCATCCTGGTCGGCGCCAATGTAGGACTCCAACGCAGCACTTATTCCAACTACCGGGAAGCGAGGATGGCGTTCCATTCGGAGACATTGGAGCCGATGGTTTCCAGGATCCTGCGGCATTTCAACCGGAACATGTTCTCGGAATATTTGGGGAACGAGATGCTGACGGTAGACTGGGCTCAGATGAGATCCGGACTTGATGACCGGGAAGCCATGACGACCAGGGTGACGGGATTGTTCGCCGGCGGGATCCTGACCTTGAACGAAGCCCGTGAGCAACTCGGCCTGGAAGCGGTGGACGACGGCGCGGTTCGCCGGATCCCATCTTCGGTCTTTGAGGTTGGGGAAGGGGCGATGGCTCCGATCGCGGTGGATGAAGCTCCGGTCGAGGAATCTTTATCCATCGATACACTGAAAGCCACGGCATTGAAGGCGCCGCGGGTAGCGAGACGGGCCGGATTGTTGAGGCGCCAACTACTAGAGGACAGGGAAGAAGAAACTGACGCATTATCCCCGCGGGTCCAACGGTACTTCCGGGGGCTTAGGAATCGGGTTGATGGGATATTGGGTCGGTGGATGGAACGCACAAGTTCCGATTCCAAGGAATTCCCGCCGGGTTTCCCGGCGGACGACTTGCTTCCACCCAACGCCATCCCGGATCTAACCGAGATCATCCGCCGCGCTATGGAACGGATGAGCAAGCGAACGGTTGACGCCATCAACGCGAATGGTCTGGCCGGGACGCTGGAATGGTCCGAGCGATTGCCTTTCGTGCAATCGGTATTAGTCCAGGCGCCGACCAGGGCGACGATGATCCATCGGACAACGAACCGAACCATCGGTCGAGCTGTCGCGATGGCGTTAGAACGTGGTTATTCCATCGAGCAATTGGCGCGGGGAGTTCCGGACGATCAATTCCCAGGTCTGCGATCTATCCTGACCGAAACGGAGAAACGGGCGCGGCTTATCGCCAGGACCGAGATCATGCGGACCCAGAACCAGACCTCGGTGGGATTCTACAAAGAGCAAGGATTCGCCTATGTCCGGGCCGATGATGTTGACGGCGATCCGGACGATAACTATATCGACCCTGGCGATCCTTATGGAAGGACTTGCATCGAGCGCCACGGCCAGATCTACACCGTGGAAGATGCCGGCAATATCGACGACCACCCTAACGGGACGCTTAACTGGCAACCGATGCCGCGGAATTACAAGCCGGAGGAAACCGTATGATCAACAAGTTTGCCCTATCTGAGGTCAAGGTTCTGGATGACCGCCAAGGGATCATCGAGGCATATACCAACACGATGGGGATCAAGGATTCGGACGGCGACATCATAGATCCGGCGGCGTTCAATTCCTCCATCAAAGCGAACCTTCCCATCCCCGTCCTGGCCGGACATGATCAATCGAAACTTGTGGGCAAGGTCTTGTTCGCCCAATCAGAACCTACCGGCGCCGGGGACGAGCATCGGCTATACACCCGGATGCAGATGAACCTCGACACCCAGGTCGGACAGGAAGCGTATTCCAACATCGCCGGCGAGTTTATCCGCGAATGGAGTGTCGGATTCAATCTCCCGGCTGGTGATGCGGTGGTTTATGACCGCGCCGGCAAAGAGACAGTGAGGCGGATCCTTGACCTGGACTGGGTGGAAGTCTCCGCGGTCATCCGGGGAGCATCGCCGTCCACGTCAACCATCGCGGCCAAGAATCTCAAGGCGCCGAACACCTACTCTACCAGAGAAGAAGCCGAAGCCAGGGCGACCGAGCTTGGATGCTCTGGTTCTCATTCGATGATGGTGGAAGGTGAGGACGTTTTCATGCCTTGCCGGACCCATGCCCGCTATGAGGCGGTGACGTCTGAGTATTCGGCCGACAAAGATGTCAAACCATATCCGAACTTCCACGCTTGTCGGATCAAGGAGCCGGACAACTTCGACACGTTCCGGACATCTTCCGAAACCATCGAGGACGGGGACTTCGACGGCAAGTCCGTCGAGATACTTTTCGGACGCCATGCGGAGTCCGGGGAATGGTCACTAACGTCTTACCGGATGCCGGTCGAGGAATGGTCAGAGGCCGAGGCTCGGTCTTTCTGCCAGGAGCATGACGGCATCTTGTTTGAACCAGCGGACGAGTCCGCCAAATCCGCCACGATCATCGCCGCGGATGAGGCCCGATTGCGCCTCGCACGAACACGATTAAAAATCAGATCAGGAGTTTGATATTGGATACGAAAGAACTTAGATCAGAGGCAAGCGTTCTCGTTGAGAGTGCGGCCGGATATTATGCAAGCGGCGAGATCGAAGCGTTTAACCGGACGATAGCCGAAGCCGAACAGAAGATGGCCCAGGCGGACGAGATGGACGCGGCGGCTACCCGACTCAAAGCACTCCGCGGGGATCTTAGCCAGCCACTGAATAACATCCCGGTTACTTCTAATGATGTCGCGATATACAACCCACTGGACAAAACGGCCAGCATCAAGAGCGATTACAAACCGGCTTCCTGGGTCAAAGGTCTGCCGGCCATGTCTCAGCCTGAGTGGGTATTGGATCTGTGCGGGGACAACGTCAAGGACGAAGCACGGTTTATGACCGACGCCTTTATCAAGTGGTTCCGGTCGCCAAGCAATGCTATGTTCTGGGAAACTGCAACGCCAGACGAACGGAAAGCCATGCAAGAGGACACCGATGCGGAAGGTGGTTTCTTCGTCCCGGAGCAGTTCATCAACCAGGTCGTGCATGACACGGGCGTCCCAGGTTCCCAACTCCGACCCCTATGCACCGTCCTCCGGGTCTCGTCGAAAGATGGGTATATCCCGACCCTGGCATCCGCGACATGGGCGGCGATAGCAGAGGAAGCGGCGCCGACCGAGTCCACGCCGGTGGTCGGCCAGGTCAACTTCTCTTTAGAGAAGTCCGGCGGTATGGTCAAGGTATCCAGGGAACTTCTGGACGACTCGGCCATCAACCTCCCGGCGTTCCTGTCGCAGATATTCCAAGAAGCCGCGGGACAGTTTGAGGATGTTGGAATCATATCGGGCAACAATACGACCCAATACGCCGGCATCATGTCCGATGGGGACGTGGCCTTCTATACGATGGCTAACGCGACCTCGGTTGTGGGCGCTGACCTGATCGGGACGTACTACGCCCTCAATGCCCAGCACCGGGCCAACGCCTCATGGGTGATGAAGTCCACCATCGCGGCACTCATCAACTCGATCGCTATCACCGCCGCTGGGGTGCATAGCATCCCAAGCCTGACCGCGGCGCCGGCGGATTATATCCTCGGTCGGTCAAATGTCCTGACCGATGTTACGTCCGGCTTGGGTGGCACGATCACTTCGACGGAGAAGATAGCCATCTTCGGGGACTTCAAACAGTATTACATCTTCGATAGGGTGGGCTTCACCATCCGCCGGAATGACGATTTGTATATGGGCAATGATCAGGTGGGGTTCTTCGCCAGTAGGCGAGGGGATGGGCAAGTCGGCCTGGCCGCTGCCTTCAAGATCCCACGCGCCGCCTAATCAGCGGTTAGCTAATAGGGCGCGGGGCTTCGGCTCCGCGCCCAACTCTGGAGGAAATATGCCGAAGGCACTCTGTACCCAGAACTTTATATATGGCGCCACGGGCGAAACCTACGAACGCGGGGTGGAGTACGATGTCCCGGCGGCGACTCTGAAGGCCAACCCGGATTACTTTGAGAAGCAAGCAGGGACGGCCGAGAACAAGATGGCCGACACCGGGGAAGATAAGTCCGAGGAAGAAACCGAAGAAGCTACCGAGGCAACTGAATAGTGGCAACCCGTCACACATACGCCTCGGCGGACGACCTCCGGGATTATCTGGCGGGGACTTCCTATTCCTCCGGGTGGACGGCGGATGCCGGGAGTCTCCGGCGTGTTCTGGAATCCGCATCACGGCGGATCGACCAGTATTGCGAAGGGGGGACGTTTGGGCCGTTAACCGAAACCCGGTATTACGACATCGGTTCCGGCTCGTTGATCCAGTCTCCCCAGTATGCCGTCCTGGCTGGAACGGACGACATAGCAACCACCGTTTCTTTGGCAAGCGTCATCCCATTGGACGGTTGGCTGATATCGACGACCACGGTGACGGCATACGATGACACGGACCGCGGTGGGAGTACGGTCTTGACCGAAGGCCACGCGAACGACTTCTTCTTGATGCCGTACAACGTCAGCCCGAAAACCATCTTCAAGTTGAACGAGGACACATCGAATACCCTGGACGCCGGCCAACAAACATTATCCATCCTGGGAAGCTGGGGATATACCGCGGACACGTTGTCCGTAACCACGGCGGACGCTATAGGGTCAACGTCTTCGACCTCGGTCAGCGTAACCAGCGCGGCAGACCTGGGTCCGGCCCAGACCGTCCTGATAGATTCGGAGCAGCTTTACATCACGGCGATCTCTGGAAATACGTTGACGGTCCAGCGAGGCGTTAATGGAACAACCGCGGCGACCCATTCCGGCGGAGCGGGTTTGACTCGCTATGATTACCCGGAATTAGTTGTCCAGGCATGTCTTGATGTCGCGAAGCTGATCTTCCGGAATCGGGACTTGGGGCCGGCGGCGACCATCGGGTCCGGTGAGATGTCGATGACCGTGGCCGAGGGGGAGATCCGGTCTGTCTTGATGACGCTGGACGATTATCGGGTGACCGGCACTTCCAACGGGATCATTTTCTGATGGCGGCGCCGTTTGATGTCAAATTTGAGGTTACCGGCCCGGTCTTCGATGGGTCCGGCCTTCGCGTCATGCAAGGCATAATCAATCGGGGACTCCTTGACCTGGCGACTATCGAGGGATCCAACAAGGTCAAAGATCAACTCTATGGACCGCCGGCGCATCAATACCATAAGACAAGTCCGAGTCAGCGCCATGGTGCATATACCCGGACATTGAAAAGGGCGGTGGGCGTCAGGGTTCCTTCGGATAATGTTGTTATAGTCGATGCACATTCCAACAATGCCAGCGGCAAACCTATCAACTACGCGGGGAAGGTTGAGGACCGCTACCATATGTTCTCCAATACCGCCAATGAGATCAATCGGAACAAGGCCGCGTTATTGGACAAGTACATCGGGGACGCCCTGGTCGAGGCGTTTGAATGAGCCGGTCGGGAGCATTGGACAGGATCGATGTCCTATTATCTACCATCACGGATCCGGCTTTCGCCGCGGTCATCCGGGCGGAACCTCTGGCATTATCGGGGACGCCCGTCCTCGCGTATTGGATCCAGAGTCGGACGGCCGGCTGGCAGACTCTCGGAGATATAGGCTCGACAACGACCATCATGGTCCGGGCTTATTTCAGATTGCAAGCATCGGCGGATGTTAGGGAAAGCATCGAATTAGAACTCTGGGACGCGATGGTCGAGGTTGATACTAAACTTCGATCGGACGCTAATCTTGCCGGCAATTGTACTGATTCGACCGTGGGTGCTGCCACGGTTGCAACGATAGACATGGGCGGCAATCTTTACCGGACGGCGACCATCCCATTCGATATCCAGATCTATGAGGAAGTGACCATCACTCCGTAGGGGGGGGCATGGCGAAGCAATCAGGGCTCGGTCAACAGATATTCGTCCACGGCTACGACCTCAGTGGGGACGTGGCGGCGATAGATAACGCCGGTTCCCCGCGGGAAGCGTTGGATACGACGGCTTTAAACGCTTCGGCGCATGAACGGGTTTTAGGGTTGTCCGATGGCAACCTGGGAGTTTCAACCTGGTTCAACGATGCGACCGAGCAAGAACACGCCGCCTATAAAGGACTTCCAACCACTGACCGGATCGTCACCTGGGCTTTCGGGGCTACCCGCGGAGATGTTGCGGCTTGTCTGGTAGGCAAGCAACTTAATTATGATGCAAGCCGCGGCGCCGATGGGTCGTTATCCTTCACCGTCGATACCCAGGCGGACGGCGTTTCCCTGGATTGGTGCAACACATTAACCACGGGGAAAGAGACTCATTCATCGGCGGGGAATTCGACCAGCCGGGACGATGGAGCGGCAACCAGCGCGGGGATGGTGGCATATCTGGAGATCACCGATATCGACTCCGGAACGCCCACGGTCACCATCCAGCAATCATCGGACAACGGATCGAGCGATGCCTTCGCGACAGTGTTGTCGTTTACCGCGGTGGCCGCGGCGGCGGCGCCTACGGCGGAACGGGTGACGGTTAGCGGAGCGGTGGAAAGGTATCTGAGGATAACGACCACGGGAACGTTCAGCAATCTTGATTTTTGCGTTTCGACCAGGAGAGGGACGAGCCAGGATGACGTCGCCTTCTGATGATCGATGGCGTCGGGGATCTAGTCAAGAAGCTCCGCCCGAACATATGCGTCGGGATGTTGTTTGTTGCTTCGCTGGGTGTCGGCATCTCTTTCCTGGGTTTCCTGATGGAGAATGAGGGGATAATCTCGGCCGCCGGCGTGGGCGCCATAATCGGCATCACTAACCTATGTTCCAAGATATTGGAGCAAGAATGACCTGGTTATGTCGGCTCCGCCATTCCTGGGTGCCTCGCGCCTGGTCATCTCGTCTATGCAAACGGTGCGGGATCGAGGAGATCTTGATATATCACGCCGACATCGGCGCCGTATGGGAACGGGTTGACGAAGCATCTTAATCTGATAGTGAGTGTGATTCCGGTGGTAGTTATAGCCATCGGCCTTGTCGCCTGGGTGATCCAACTCCGGGCGGACCTGGACGTGGTGAAAAGAGACATGGCGACACTGGACGCGGGAGTATCGGCCGAATCGGATAAACAGGGAAGACTCCATTCGGAAGTGTCAAACGACCTGGCGGATATAACCAACGATATCAATGAGCGGATCAACCGGCTGGAGACAGCGTTGGCCGTTGCGGAGGATCAACAGAGGACGATCATGGCGGATCACGAGGGGTTCGGGGATGTGTTGTCCGAACTGGGCCAATCGGGGATCTTGCCTTCCGGGGAACGTAGGGTCTATGGATCATATGGGACCAGGTAATGGCAGAGCAACCGGACATGAGGGACCAACTTCTGGAGGCACGGGAGGAATTAGAACGGCTAAAGGGAGCAACAGAGGACAAGTCCGAAAAAGTCCAGATGACCAGCGGCGATATTGTGAGATTGGTGATTGCCGCGCCCGTGGTCTTCGTGTGGTTGTTCCTGGGAAGCCGCATAATAATCAGCGCAACCACATCGGCTGCCGTATTGGAACAGATAGAGCCTCTCTTATTGGCCTTATCCATCCTCACCATACCAGTTACGGCCATACTTGCGAGCCTATTCAAAGTTGACGGTAACGGCAAATGACGCTATTTGACAAGATATGCAGAATGATTGGCGACCGGCGAATCCCGTCTCCCAAGATGCCAGCGTTCAGATTGCTTCGTGTGGGGTTCGCTAACAAGCATGTAACGACAATCGTGGTGATGGCGATCATGGTTAGTGGCGCGGCTGTTAGCGTGGGCCTTTATTTCGCCGTCAAGGATGTGGTATCCAGCACTTACAACTGGCCAGAGCCAGCCGAGTATGTGGTCACCGCCGAGGGACTCCAGACGATGGGTCAGAGGAACCCGGACTACCCGGACGGCACGGAATCGCAGACCTTATCTATCCGACTTGGTGACGGGAGTCGAATCTCGACCTTGAGAATAAAAGACGTTGACCTCGGGAGGGCCGGCATCGCACGGTCATTGGACATCAGCCCGGTGACCACCGCAGTCACCGGGTCCGGGGCTTATCTCTGGGTCGGAAATCTAACGGTCACCAACTCTAGCTTTCCGACTTTCAAGATGGAAACGTCCGACGTTGCTAATTTGACCACTGGCCTATTATGTGACGGCCACACGATGGCGGCGACTATCAGCAACACGGTCGCCGATGTGGTGCTGGAGAGCGAGAGGCTCAGTTCGGTGTACGAGGTGGACGGGTCCATCGTGGACAGGATTCAAATTCACATAACTGGGAATTCCGGGGCATTTGTCGAAAACCTGATACTGGACAATGTGGACGCATGGAATGGCGAGATGTATCTGTCCCGCATGAAAATAGGGGCGGCCACCATGAATAATAGCAACCTTGTGGGGGACGGGAGCGGAGTGGACTCGGCCAGTTGCTCGTATGAGTCCACTGTAAATGCCCGAAATATCACCAACACGATTCAAGACCGCCCGATCAAGGTGCAGTAGTGAGACATCGATGGCGAGGATAGTACTGATAGGATTTACCGGTGTCATTTTGGCGGCCTGGATTACAGCGGGGATGTCTTTATGGCTTGTAGCTGGCCCGTGGTGGCTGGCAACTCATCTCCTAAAGCCGGTCAACTCGTGATGAGGATGCTTCACTGGCTGTGTTCAAGGGGACTCCACTGGTACGTCGAACTCGATGACAGCAAACGCACCTGCGCCGTCTGCCGTATAGTTGCGGTGGACGGGCGTTCACTAGGTCTTTGACATGGTATGTTATAGATATAAAAGATCGACCCGCATCCCATGCTGATCCATTGGGGATTACATCGGCCGCGGGACCACTGGCGGGAGGCAACCTGTGCCGAGGTTGGTTGCATCAATTACTTCGGAGGCTGGAAGACCATTCTCCACGCCGACGACATGGCAAACATCGAACTGATCCGCCGGTCGCGGATGGGCTTCAGGGAGGAGCGGGAAGATGGACTGATCGTCTTCATCTTCTCTCCGGGTCAAGAGTGCTTCACCGGCCAGGGTGGAGGACATAGGGTAGCGGTGGGCCGTGATCCGATAATGACGCGGGACAAGCGGATCATGGAGCCGCTGGAGTTCATGGATAACTGGAACGACCATCAATATCGGAGGAGTATAAATGGCTAAAGAATCAGGTCTAGGAATGAGCGCGATCATCGACGATTCGGGCGGATCGGCCCGGACCATCAGCAATGACATAACTAATCTGGACATCGCGACACCGCGGGAAGAACAGGACATCACCGGATTGGACAAGTCCGCCAGGGAACGATTGCTACTTCTGGCCGACTTCACCATCAGCGTCAACGGCGTCTTCAACGACGCGTCGAATATGTCCCATGACGTTTTCAAGACCGTCCCATCAACCTCGGTTGCAAGGACGACGACCCTTGCCGTATCCGGCCAGACCTTGCCTGGGGAAATATTCTATACGGACTACGCTTTGTCCAGGTCTTCTTCCGGAGAGTTGACGTGGACGGCGCCGGGAGTCCTGGCCGGCGGAGTTGTGCCAACGTGGGCATGATGAACAAGGCCAAGGGATACAGGATACCGGAGCAGACGGCCCATATCACCTTCGACGGGACCGATTACGATGGCGCCGAGATATGGGTCAAGCTGAACGTCTCTTTCGCCCATTATCTATCTTTACGGGAAGCCGCCGAGGGCGACGACCAGGCGAAGATGGCGGAGTTATTCGGCGGAGAAGTCCTGATGCAATGGAACCTGGAATACGCCACGGGCGAACCGGTCCCGGCGGATGGGAAGGGGATGCTAGACATCCCTCTGTCTCTAGCTATGTTGATAGTCTCTCATTGGATCGAGGCGGTGTCAGGAGTCCCGACCCCTTTAGCCGAGACATCCGCCGATTTAAGCACGTTGGCGGCGGCTTCGACCGCGATGGGCGAAGAATAGTCAAACCGTTTGAGCTGGAGCAAGCCGAGTTGATAGACGGGCTCTGCCAAAGATATTCATGCCTACCATCCCAATTGATGGCCGAGGATGTGACGCTCCTTCGGCTGGTGGCGATAGTACAAGAAGGACAACCGGATGGCTAACCAGGTCGAGATACAGATCACGGCGGACCCGAAGAACGCTGAGGCGGGTTTTAAGAAAACCCAGGGCGCCTTCGGTCGGATGTCGGATAGCATCAAGAAACACCGGAAGGCCATCGGCGTCGGGTTGACGGCGGTCGGCGCCGGGATTACTGCCTTGGGCGCTTCCGCGGTAAGGTCCGCACAAGAAGAAGCTATCGGGATCACCCAGCTTGACCAGGCATTAAAGCTCGTTGGCACTTCTTATGACGCACAAGCCGGGGCCATCGAGCGAGTCATAGCGGCCCAACAGAATAAAACGAACTTCGGGGATGAGGTTCAGCGGGAAGCCTTGATGGGTTTGATCAGTGTCTCCGGAGACTACGAATCAGCGATGGCGGCACTCCCAGCCGTCCTGGACCTGGCGGCGGGGAAAGGTATGGATCTGGGCGCGGCGTCAACCCTGGTGGCGAGGGCCATCAACGGGGAGACTTCCGCACTCAAGCGTTACGGGATCGAGGTCGAGAAAGGAGCCGATTCGACCGAGGTCATCGCGGCGATCATGGGGAAATTCGGCGGACAGGCGGAAGCCGCGGCCGATCCTATGGTGCAACTGAAGAACCGCGTGGGAGATCTACAGCAAGAATTCGGCAAGGCATTGTTGCCGGCGTTGACCATCCTCGCGACTTTACTGGAAAGGGTAACCGCGAAGCTGATCGCCTTCTCCACCGAGCATCCTTTATTGACTAAAGTCATATTCGGGGTGGTCGCGGTGCTGGGCGGGTTAGCTTTAGTCCTGGGGCCGTTGCTCCTTCTTCTTCCAACCATCGCGGCGTCCATCGGCATCATGTCCGGGGCTTTTGCCGTTCTCAGCGTTTCCATGCTCCCCATAACGGCAATCGTCCTGGGGATAACAGCGGCCATCGTTGCGGCCATCATCGTATACAAGAACTGGGACAAGATCATCCTTGCGTTGAAGAATACCTTCACGGCTTCTTTCACCAAGATCAAGGAAGTCTTCAATGTGGTGTCCAACGCCATCGGATCGGTCTATTCCTCCAAGTGGGCGTGGCTCATGCCTGGTGGCTCTTTAGTGCTGGCGATCCGGTTCCTCAAGGATAACTGGGACACGATTTGGAGCGGCATCAAAGCCACTTTTGCCACCATCACCGATGCCATCATGGGAACGGCCGGCGCCTTCAAGGAAGCATTTCTGGGGATCTGGGACGGCATAGCTTCCGGAGTCAAAGGCGCGGTGAATGATATCATCAACTCCATCAATTCCTTCATCCGGGCGGTTAACCGGATCAAGATCTCCGTTCCTAGTGTTAACATCCCTTTGGTCGGAAGGGTTGGCGGATACTCGGTCGGGATGCCTCAGATCCCAACCATCCCCAATCTTGCCAAAGGCGGGATCGTAACGAGTCCCACATTGGCGATGATCGGGGAGAAAGGCCCGGAAGCGGTGGTCCCGCTGGGACGGACGGGCATGACCATCAACCTTGTGATCAATGGCGACATAAACGGCATGGATGACTTTGAAGCCAAGGTGACCAGCGTCATCCGCGACGCCGTTCTCGGCGGTGGATTCTCCGGCGTACTGGCGAGGGCATAATGGTTGTGGCAAGTTACAAGCTCCAGGTGGATTGGGCGAATGATGGATCGTGGACTGGGACAGGTGAAACGATAGATATGGGCCGGGTCCGCGGGATCACTTGCTCATTCGGCCGGGACCGGGCTTCCCAGTTAACAGGACGTGCAAAGGCCGGCAAGTTGACAGCAACCCTAGACAACCGATCCGGAGATTACAACCCGTTTAATTCTGACTCGCCGATATATGGCAACATCCTCCCCGGCCGACCCGTCCGTCTCCTGGGGACATCCACCACCCAATCCGATCAGGCGATATGGCAAGGATATCTGACGAGGGTCACACCGCAAGTATTCCTGGGCGGGGATGCGACGGCGATATTGGAAGCGACCGGGCCGCTCGGCCAGATTAACCTCGACCAGATCGAAGTGGCGATGGTCACATCCCAGAGGACAGACCAGGTCGTGGACGACATCCTCGACGCCGCTGGCTGGGGTGCAGGGAGTGGCTACCGAACCCTCGATACCGGGAAAACGACTATAAGCCGTTATTGGAAAAGTCAGTCTTATGCCGTCCCGGCCCTCCAGGAGGTCGAGTCCACCGAGGGAGGATTCATCAGGGAAGGAAAGGATGGGAAAATAGTATTCGACAACCGGCATCATCGGTTGGCTGGCGTGGGCTTGACCAGCCAGGCGACCTATTCGGACGCCTCCGGGGCGGCGAGGGTATATTCCGGCCTCATCATGGATGACCCACTCCCACACATATTCAATCAGTTTTCCACTGAAGTCCAGGGCTTCACGACCGCCAGCGTGGCGGTGCTTTGGACTCTTTCGGAGAGCGGCGCCAGCTCCCCGTCCATCGCTCCCGGAGTAGCTAGAACGTGGATCGCAAGATACCCAACCACGGCATCAGCCAACACCGCCAGGGGCGTCGCATTGTGGACGACCACGGCGGCGACCACCGATATGTTAGCGAACACGGCGGCAGACGGCTCCGGGACTAACGTGAGCGCATCCATCGGCATCTCCGTTAGCAAGTCCTCGGAGACGATGTCGATCACGCTGACCAATAATACCTCGGCCACGGCGTATGTAACGAAATTGCAGGCCAGAGGAACGGGCATCACGGCCGATGATCCGGCCAGTATCAAACAGGAGGACGCGACCTCCCAGACCGCATTCGGAAAGCGGACCTGGCCGAGCAAGACAAAGTTCATCCCGGACACCGACGAGGCTTTGGACTGGGCCGATTTCAATCTGAGCATCTACAAAGACCCGACCGCTGTTTTAAGAATGACATACTTCGCCAACCGGGACACAAATGCGATAAATGAGATGCTGGACCGGGATATCTCCGAACGGGTCACCGTAGTCGCGGAAAATACAGCGGATTTAAGCATCGACCGGGACTTTTTTATCGAGTCCGTCCAGCATAAGATCGACGCCAATCGGCTCCATCAGGTAACATATCTCCTGTCGGACGCTGTCCAGTTCTCGGATTTCTGGGTTCTGAATACCTCCGCGCTGGGGACATCAACGAGGTTGGCATATTGACCGATCGGATCATGCAGCATAGCGATCTTCAACCGGAGCCCTATCTGGTGATGATTCAACGGATGTATATGGGTATGGGATTCGGCCAATTACCGGAGCCCTCCGGCAATACCTCCGGGGAAGTCCCGGCCCGGATCAATCACGGCCGCTGGATGGCGTATTGTCCTGGGTGTAATAGCGCCTTGGTCATCGACCTGGAGCATCGGGTCTTCATGTGCGTGGAATGTGGAAATAACCACAATGGAGGGAAATGGCTGGCCGTTACTATTCCGGGTAACCGAACGATCATCGAGACCGAGTTATTGAAGCGGCCCTGGAACGGACGCAATCCGGCCGAGGCCATCAACCGGAACTGGGAACCTGGGGAAACCGTGGCAACGCTCAAACAAGAAAACACCGACCACGGTATAGGAGGAGACAATTAGCTGGACGTCACCAAGGACCTGGGCCAGCGGCTACGTCGTTTTAAGTTCTGACCTCAATACCCACTTGCGTGACAATCTCAATATGACCGCCCCGGCGGTGATGTCGGCGCAAGGGGATATTGTTATAGCTTCCGGAGCTAACACTCCGATTAGGCTTGCTAAGTCAACAACCTCGACCCAATACCTCGCAAACACCGGAACGAACAACGCGCCTGCATGGAACGAAGTCGCTTTAGCGACCGGAGTCAGCGGGACTTTACCTGTGGGGAACGGTGGGACCGGCCAGACCTCATTAACGACCGGCGCCATCCTGATCGGCAATGCCACATCAGGCGTGACTATGGTTACTCAAACCACCAAGGGTCAGATCCTCATCGGCGACGGTTCCGGCCCTCCGCAGATGTTGGGAGTTGGTAGCAATGACCAGGTCTTGACGGCTGATTCCGGGGAGACGACCGGGGTCAAATGGGCCGATGCCGGTGGCGGCGGAGTGGCACTAGCAGCACAAGACTTCGCGTGGATTCGATTATTTGGGCATTAGGAGGTCTATCATGGCGATTGGCGATGCAGTATCGGTCAACCTTGGGACAGCAACCACCAATAGACAACCCTCCGCAGGGGTAGAGGAGCAATTGACCGCGCTGATAAAAAACGGTAATACTGATTCTGCTATGATGTACGATGGCAGTAATAACATTAAAATTGTGAACGACAACGTCGAGACACACACCGATTCTGCCGTGAGTACGGTCGGAAGTCCTCGCGTCCTGTACAACATGGCGATTATGTCAACCAACGGCGTGTATATGAGGAAGCCCGGCACGACTGACCGCATAGCGTTTTTTGGCGTACAAACCAATTCCTAAGGTGTAAAATGCCTAAAAGAACACTCGGTCCCTTCCCAAGCCTTGCCGGTTTACCGGCTATAGATGTCAATACCGCTGATGAGTTAGACATTTTGGAGCGAGAGGATTACATCAATAGTGTTTTGGCCGTCGAGGGTTGCAACTGCAACGGCCATGCCCTTGGTCATCAACGGGATGAATACTGGGGCGGCGACCTCTCCGAGCTGGTCTGCCGATGCACTCCGCACAACATCCAAGGATTTGACGCGGATGGCAATGAGCAGACCGAAACAGTTTCCATCAAGATCGAATCCCTCCAGGTGGAAGTGGATTCTAACAACGAGATCTGTGCCTGGATTTACGAGGAGTCCTAGTTGGAGAACCTCGGCGACCTGGCGGAAGTCATCGGACCCATCGGCGTCCTGGTGGTCGTTGTTGCCTGGGCGCTTATCTCCCGCCGGCATGGCAATGGTCAGTCGGATCGGTATAATGTAGTTGTTGCCAAACTGGATTCGATGCGCGACGACCTGGTGGAGATCAAATCAGACGTCAGGGAACTCCGCGCCAATCTGGTTCATCATTTAGATAACCACCCGTAATTTTCCACCCGTAATCCTCCACTCTCACTCTCCCAGGTGACGACCCTGCCGGTTAACCTCCCCGGCGGGGTCGTTGCTTTTGTGGCGAACGAGTTTCAATATCCGTTGTTATTATGCTTGACAATTTATATAGGAATCCCGTATAATAAACCTAGTAAGTAAGAGGAGGTAACGAGATGACAGACCTAATGACCAAGCAAGAGATTAAAGACCAGGCTCAACTGAACCTGCTAAATGACGGGGCCGGAGCTTTCCTCTTCGTCATGGAAAACAACATCGAACCCCTGGAGAAGTGGCAAAGATGGGGAGAGGAAATCGACGAGAACGAACTGGCAAACGGGAAAGCCATATACTCTGAGATGGAAAAACAATTTGACCGGATGAAGAAATTTTTTGGCTGGGCATCCTTCCAGGGCAACCACTAAAACCGGCGAGCCAGCCCCTTCGGGGGCCGTAACCCGCAACGCTGGTGGCAAGCCCTGGCAACTTAAAGGGTTAATCAAAAGGGTTAATCAAGCAAGGAGAAACGAAATGGGAGACACGATGCCACGGAGTTGTATAACGAGAGTTACCAAGCGTGACCCCTACCGGTTGCCACCGAATGTAGACAAAAGTCCTTGTGGGCGGCCCGCCCATAGTCCCACCGGGATGCCTACTTGCACCTACCACAAGAAATTGGAAATCAAAGCTTCACTCCGGTCTGTACAGCGGAGAATCGACCGCAGTCATTCCGTAATCGAGAAGCAACAACTCTCCGGCTACCGGGCCAAGCTACTTGAAAGGCTGGACGAACTAGGAAACTCTTAAACGGGATCCCCAAGCCCCGGCGGATCGCCGGGGCTTTTCTTTTGCGGTAAACGAGTTTTATCAATCTGATAAACTGGTATATATATAGCTTGACAATTTATAACGGAATCCCGTATAATAAACCTAGTCAATCAAGAGAGGAGAAACGAGATGTACGAAGTAACAAGGAAGTTCACCGGGGGCGCACTCAAAGGCCAGACCCACACAGAGATCACTTCGGTGGTCTTCACGGTGGGCCAGGTAGTCTCCCGACCGATCGGGGGTTCGCCATACCGGGTGATCCGGGTCAGGAGTAACGCGGTCTTGCACACGGAACGGTGAGCCAGCCCTTCGGGGCCGTAACCCGCATCGCTGGTGGCAAGCCCAGCGGGTAAATAAGCGAAGGAGTAACCACGATGGCATATCACAAAATCACGACATTGCTCAATAAGGGATTCACTCAAGAGGATTTAGACAAGTTCCTCGCAGCGGGCTTAATGGTAACTGGCGGCGACCACCTGGTAAAAACCACCAAATCGCCGTCGTCCTGGCCGGTACAGTACAAGAAAATTTGGTCTGGCGTTCGCAACTCACGGTGAGCCAGCCCTTCGGGGCCGTAACCCGCAAGGCCGGTGGCAAGCCCGGCCAAACAAAGGAGAAATGAGATGGGAACAATCTGGAGGATCGACCCCAAGACCCAAGAGCGTGAGCAGGTCACGGTCAAACTTGGCGACATCTGGAAGGACGACAGACGATGGAAGGTGAAGTTTCCAAACGGCATCCACACAGACACTAAAGCCAGATGTGAGATGTGGCGACGGCAAATGCTCAAGGACGGACTAATCAACGCATAACCCGCCCTGATGATGGCCCGGTGGCTCCGGGTCGAAACTCCCTTCGGGGAGTCGGCGATAGCCAGAGGAGGTAACGAGATGGCGAAGTGTGAATGCAAGTGTGGATGTTCAAACCGGAGGGCGGGTGATGGTGGGCCTGGTACTCCAGTCAAAGCATGGTCGGCCTGCATCGCTTGCGGGATAGAGTTTCTCAACGGATCAAGGAAGCACAATGCCAAATAAAAAGGAGAGATGAGAATGACCATGCAGTCATTAGAGCAAAATATTAGACTCATACTGGACAGGTGTCAGAAACACAGAGCGGATTGGTTGAAACTTAGTGCATGGCAACGCCGCAAACGAAAGCAAGACTCGATATATGGTGCATTTATCGGGGGTGAAGAATTTGCTTATTCCGTAGTCATTGGTCTTATCAATAGACAGGGCAACGAAGAAGAAATCCAAAAGTTTATCGAACAGGTGGTGAGGTAACGATATGGTCAGGAGTACGAAGCGAACCAAACAATATGACCCCGATGGGGAAGTGGTCCCGGCCCATGACCATAACTGGGTGATGGTCAACATGGTGACCCATCCTGGCGTAGATGCAGCCCGTCCGATGATAGGCTGTACCGTCCTCTGGCGCTGCACCCGACGGGGATGCGCCGGTCACCGGGAGGTGAGGTACACCTTCCGCCGACCACGGTCTAACCAGCAAGCTAACACCTACTCGCCCAGCCTTACCGCACTACTGTCAGGCCAGGTCCGAAACGGGGCAATTGACGACCTAACCATGCAGGCGGGATAGTCAGGACTAAGGGGGAACGAAAGAGGAAGGAAGGAGAATCAGATGACAACCCGTGACAAGGTTCTGGAGATCCGGGCCGAGGAGCCCAACGCCCAAGCGGCCGACATAGCCCGGACGGTCGGCGTGACCCGCGAGAGGGTCCGCCAGATATTGCAGCAAGCCGGACTGCCCACCGAGGTCGGCGGCACTAGAGGCCGGCCACGCCAGAAGGCGGCGCTATGGTCGAGCCGCAAACGCAAAGCGAACCTCATTCGGAAGAGGCTGGAGTCGGGCCAACCATACCGCGAGGCGGATGGGACGATCTGGTTTTTCGTCACCGATCTGACGGCCCAGTGGGGCCAGGTCATAGTCTCCACATGGGCCGGCGAGGTTAAGACCGGCGAGAGGATATATCCCAACATCGACGCCGCCCTGGAAGCGGAGATCTAAAGGAGAATGAGGAGATGATGGAAACCCAATTAACTTCGACGGGGGAGACTATCGACCAGGCATTTATCAAGAAACATTCTGAGGAATGGATATATATGGGCAAGGTACTTAGAAGTACAGGTTTGCTCGTTCATGCCTTTGAAACTGCGGATGGAGAAACTAATCTTTTTAAACGGTCTGGGATCCCTTCTTATGCTGAACCGGGGTCGGTCTGGAAGGTTACCGTGGACGACGAAGGATCCTATTATTTTAAAGGCGATAATAAACCGCAATATCTCAGGATGATTGAGGACGCGGAAAGATGCGCCCAATTACAGGCAGTTAGCCGCGCTGCCGAGATTCAGCACCGGATGGAGCGTCAAGCAAAGAAGGACATGAGTGTGTCCGAGATTGATAAGCTCTTGGAACCGCTTCGATGGGAATATGCCAAGCGAAACCGAGCGGGGAAAGCCGCGCTATTGGCGACGATATACGAAAGAATCGGCCTTATCTAGACCTCCCCGCCCACCAAGCCCTCGGCCTTGCCGGGGGCTTTTTCTTTGTCTCCACGCGTAATTTTTATACCTTTTTTAGAAAACCGTCACTCTGAGAGCGACGTACAGGCGTTTTACTCGGTGGAGTGGTACTTTACTACCTTTGGTATTTATTTTCCCCAATCACAAAATGATGCTATTTACGCTTAAAACTGATGATGCTATAATAGTAACAACGCCTAATCAGGCGTATAATGGAATCGAACGGAGGGTAGATGGAACAAACGCCAACCCAACAAGTCCTAGAACTTAAGCACCATATGCCCATCGCGGCCATCCTTCGGGCGGCTTTGGAGAAACATCGCGCCCGACAGGACATGGTGGACGCTTGTTGCGCCGACCTGGGGATAGGTATCGGGACATTCTACAGGTGGACCCGCCAACTCGATATCCGGGTTAGGGATTACCACCACCTGGAGCCGGTCAATGGCTAATCAGATGCACCGCGTGGAATGTCTGGATTGCCGGGAGATTTATTTCCGGGTGATCCCCATCGACATTTCGGTCTACTGCAGGAAGTGCGGATCGGCGGCGCTCATGTGGAAGCCAGCATGAGGATCCCGGATGCCATGTGGCTTGATCCCGCCAGTTGTTTTCGCGATTGTGGGGAATCCGGTTTCGTTTATTCGGGCGGACATGATTTCCAACATAATGGAACGGCGAGACTGCCGGAGTGTGTTGTTTGCGGAGAGTCTTGGTCGGAAAAGTCATCCGCGGAGCCCATCGCCCGAACCACGGATCCATGGACTTCCCACGCCGGCGCCGCCGAAGTCACGGCATCCGGCCGGCGCAAAACCCAGGCGGAACTCTGCCTTGATGTTGTCCTGACTACTCCTGGCCTAACGGCTGGCGAGATCGGACAACGAACCGGACTCGGACACGTCCCGGCTCAACGGAGATTGTCAGATCTCCAATCGGCCGGGAAGGTTTCCAAAGGAACGGCCCGTCAATATTCTGGCCGTCCTCAAGTGACCTGGTGGCCGAGTGAACGGCAAGGGAATCTATTATGACCGCCATCGTGCGGCAATCTTAGGAGGTTATCCCATGGAAATGCCCATAGTTGAGTCGAGGTATCTAAGAGTCGCGATCCAGGCAATGATCGCCCAGAGGAGTTGAGATGAGTACCCAGGACATAATCAGCGGTCACTACGCCGGACCACATTCCAGCCTTTCGGATGAGGAATTGCTATCCGAACTGGAGCATATCACCGCGATCCGAGACGGGTTCTCGGAAACCCTTGGCCGGCTGGAACAGGAAGCCTTCCGCCGGATGGAAGAGCGCGGCGCCAAAGCCATCCCGTCCGAGGCTTACATCTGCGAGATCCAGAACAAGTCCGATTACGACCAATTGGCTTTCACTCCGCTGAAGGAAATCTTCAACGATGCTGACCGGAAGAGATGCTTAACTCCAGCCCATACCAAGGAGATCGAGGTGCCGGATAGATGGGCGACGACAACCGTCAAGGCCGTGGCGGCGAAATACGGCGACAGGGCCAAAGCCATCGTGGAGAACGCCAGAACGGAAACCCGCGGCCGGCTGAAGTTCTCCCGGAGGGATAGATGACTACTGAGCAATTACAGGTATCGGCTCGACATATCACCGGGATAATCAGAGGGGTTGATTCAGACAACCGATTCCAGATAGATCAGACGGCGCCGAGATTGGAACACCCGATCAATTACTATGCCAAAGGGAACGACCTGATCGATCGGCTCAAAGAATCCATCGGCCAAAGCGTTGATCTCCTGGTCGGAGTTGATCGGGTCAAGGAAAATCATCAGGACGACGGCCGGATCTCGTCCTATTGGTGGTCTATCCGGGGCGAAGGCGTCCAGGCTCCACCAAGACCGATCGATCCAAGACCGAGTGAGCCAACACCGCGCCGGGATCCGAATGACAGGCCACCGCCGGACCTTACGCCCAATCCGGCGGCGTTGGGCGCCTGTCATAACCATGCCGTGGAGTTCATCGCGTCCGGTATCCTTCCGGTCCCAATGGGCCGGGAGTTGATCGGTTGGATCCACGAACTCCGCGACCGATTTTACCGGGAGATCAACCAGGCGGCGGTCATGCCGCTTCACTATTGCTATGAACACGACCAGGAACGGGAACCGAGCAAGATCGGCATATGGGGACACATACTCCCGCAACAGGCCGACGACGAGGAGGATGCCTACTGCGTAGAGAACCGGGACGGCTGGAGAGTATTCGATGGAAGCCAGCGCTAAACGATAGGGGATTCTCGTGAGTGGGCCGAGCTTATCGGCCCACTCCGAGAGTGATCTATCGGAGGTGGGATGAGTATCAAGATAATGTCCCAGATCTGGGAACTGGATCTGCCGCACAACGCCCAATCGGTTTTTCTTGCATTGGCAGACCACGCCGACGACGATGGGTATTGTTATCCTAGCGTCGGCCGTTTGGCATGGAAGACAGGTTACGGCGTCCGCCAGGTACAGCGGACGTTGAAGGAACTGAGGGATAACAAGCTGGC
>VTLG01012381.1_pt1 | contig 20689 bp, 27 predicted proteins | sample 4694571 | NCBI WGS metagenome assembly VTLG01 (sample SAMN12604809, study PRJNA352737) | marine metagenome | biome: ENVO:00000447; feature: ENVO:00000209|ENVO:00000569|ENVO:01000036; material: ENVO:00002151; isolation source: viral sequences binned using virsorter ... | reverse complement strand
AATAGCCACATAATGCAATAATTAGACATCACGTTGTTGGAGATCTTGGACATGATTAATTTATTTTTTAAATTTTTAAAATCTTATAAATTGCAAATGTTTTTCGAGTTTATGACATGTGCAATCTTATTTGTATTTTTTTATCTATTGATGATCTTTGTTTTTATTCTTTAAAACTTTTAAAAGTTTTGTTTGCAAATATGCGAGAATTAATATAATCTGATTCCAGACTAGGAAAGATCAATTTTAGTCGATCCGAAAATTAACGAATTAACGTTTTTAGAAAATTTTTAAATTCTGGATCTTGCCCTAAAATTGGTTAATGTTTTCAATCCTGTTTCTTGCTAGTCAGAATTTAGTCGTAGGGAATCATATAGCGACCTTATAAAAGTTTTAAATTTTCATTATTTTTTTATGGAGTCAAAAATGCAACTTAATATCGAAAATCAAAATAACGATCTCACAAAGTTAATGAATCGAATTCAAGAGCAAAGAATCAGAACAGCTGATATCTTACCTCAAACGCAAGATCTGCAATTCAGAACTGTTGAGTCTAGTGTTACAGACAATAAACAGTCGCAAATTGTTATTGAGGGTTTACGAGGTGAACCCACGAGGATCGCAAAGGTAAACGATGTTTGTTTTAATCAAATTGCGTCAAAAGCTGATATTGATGTAAGAACTGCAAAAAGGTTGAGGGATTCTTATTCTTTTGAATTTGATAAATTGATAAATGCTATCTGGCAAAAAGAGAATTCCAGACAAATGATCAGAATGTTTGATCTTACTGATTCACAAGAATGTTTTGATTATATTGCTAGGGCATTTTTAAGCGATAAATTTAAGACGTTTGATAACGTTGATTTATTAGAGTCAACACTTCCATCATTACAAGAGTCAGACGCAAATTGGCAAATCGTCAATTCTGCAATAACTGATAAAAAATTGTTTGTTAGATTCAAATCACAGACTCAAGTTGGCGAGGGTGCAAACGTTGGCGATCATATGGCAAACGGAATCGTTTTATCGAATTCTGAGGTTGGTTTAGGATCGGTAACGGTCGGACAAATCGTTTGGACATTAGCTTGTACAAACGGTATGCAAACGGAAAATAAAACTAGGTCGAGTCATATCACCAGTTCACGCCAAAATATGGATCAATGGTCGATGTTATCTAATGAGGCGAAGAATGCAGATAATAAAGCTTTATCTTTAAAACTGAGAGATATTGTCGGCTCGTTTGCTAGTCGTGAGAGTTTTGATCAAATATTGGATCAAATGAAACAAGCAAGCGATGATGTTATTGAGGGTGAATATTCGATCTCTAAATTATCTGAATCAGTAGGCGAGGTTTTAAAAGTACCGCAAAAACAACGTTCTTTAATACTTGATGGACTAGCACAAACTTTACAGCAAGACGGGTATGTTAATCAGCCAATGAGTCGAGCTACTGTTCTTAATGGTGTAACCGCTGTGGCAAGTAAAGTTGATGCAGATTCTGTTGACGATTGGCAAAAATTAGGAGGATCGGTTCTTAATATGTCAGCTAGTAACTGGAACAAGATTAAAACCGAATCACTAAAAGAGTAGCTTAAAACTTTTTAAAATTACCGTGTAGGGTGCGAATCCTTACACGGTTTTTTTTATGGTTAAATTTGCGACCACGAGCCGATCTCATGTGCTCGTAACCTATGGGACACGATCCACGGTTTACGCACCGTGATCCGTGGTTTTTGAGCCGTTTTTATTGGTAACTTGATCCAGTTACTCGATCCGTGAACACTGACACCCTTTTTAAACTTAATTTATAATGATTTACGCATTTTTTTTAATGACCAAAATTCGCTGACCGTGAGCCAGTGTTAGCAGACAATGTCAAGGACCATGTTTCAAACTAACAATATTGATAAAAAACGTACAAAAAATTAGTTATTGCCTAAAAAGTAATCAAAGTATTAGATTAGTTAACCAATAATCGATTAATTATTGCTTTGGAGTCCCAGCCCCTGAAAAATTTTACAATATTCAAAACCTATGATATAAGATTATTAACATATAGGAGCTTTTTTTGAGCGAATTGGACATCGAACACCGAATAAGTAAGCTTGAATTACGATTAGCGCAGTTAAATCGTATAGATGCGTGTAAAAACGACTTTTTGACCTTCGTAAGAGTCATGTGGCCGGAGTTCATAGCTGGAGAACACCACAAAATTATAGCTGAAAAGTTTGAAAGGGTAGCGCGAGGCGAGTTAAAACGTCTGATAATCAATATGGCTCCTCGTCATACGAAGTCAGAGTTTGCAAGTTATCTTTTGCCAGCGTGGATGATAGGCAAAAACCCGAACATGAAGATTATTCAGGCAACGCACACCACGGAACTTGCGGTCTCTTTTGGTAGAAAGATTAAGAATCTTCTGGAACGGGACGATTACACGGATATTTTCCCCGATGCGCGGTTATCGGTTGACAGTAAGGCATCTGGACGGTGGGACACGGCTCGTGGTGGTATGTATTATGCTGTTGGAGTTGGCTCGAACTTAGCTGGTCGCGGTGGTGATTTGATTATCATTGATGATCCGCATTCGGAGCAGACTGCGATGTCGGCTAGTGGGTTTGATAATGATTGGGATTGGTATACAGGGGGACCAAGACAGAGATTACAGCCAGGGGGTGCTATTATTCTGGTTATGACACGGTGGTCTGAGAAGGATTTGACGGGTCAGTTACAGCGTCAGATGATGAAAGATGATAGGGCCGACCAATGGGAGGTTGTTGAGTTGCCTGCGATTATGCCAAGTGGCAATTCATGTTGGCCTGAGTTCTGGCCTAAAGAGGATTTGGAGAAAGTTCAGGCATCGATACCCCCTAGTAAGTGGAATGCTCAGTATCAGCAAAACCCCACGGGGGATGATAATGCGATTATTCCACGCGAGTGGTGGAAGCGTTGGGAAGAGGAGGACATACCAGAGTTAGAGTATGTCATTCAGAGTTATGATACGGCATTTTCCAAGAGCACGACATCGGATTACAGTGCAATAACGACATGGGGTGTATTTCGTCCCTCGGCTAACAGCCCACGACCTGCGATTATTTTGTTGGATAGCAAGAAGGGTCGATGGGATTTTCCTGAATTAAAGAAGGTTGCGTATGACGAGTGGACGTATTGGGACCCTGATACGGTGGTGATAGAGGCGAAAGCTTCTGGAATGCCATTGACTCACGAACTACGGAACATGGGCATACCTGTTGTGAATTTTACGCCAAGTCGAGGTAATGACAAGGTGTCGAGAGTTCATGCGGTATCGCCTTTGTTTGAGGCTGGGATGGTGTGGTGTCCTGACAAGGTGTTTGCGGATGAGATGATTGAAGAGGTTGCAGCTTTTCCAAATGGAGAGTATGATGACTTAGTAGATAGTATGACCCAAGCTTTGATGCGGTATCGTCAGGGTAATTTTGTGACGTTGCCAGACGATGATTGGGATCCAGACGTAGAGAAGTACAGCAAGGTTCGCGTATATTATGGCTGAGAAGACAGTTAAGGGTATACCAGGAGTTGAGAATTTAGGCATCATGTCTCAACTGGTAAGTCCTTTCTTACCTTTTGAATATTCGGTAAAACAGGAGCCTCGTGTTGGCACAGGGGAGGTAGATGGTTCTTTGTATTATCGTCAAATCCCAGGGCAGTATGAATACAAGGGTTTGACTACACCTTCTGCGGTGACAGGGGGTATCGAATTTTTTAAAAATTTATTGGAAGATCCTACGGGTACGGCATCAGGCATTGCTTCTGCTATCAAACAGGAAGTAGAAGAGTTGCCTGAACGTCAGTTACGCACGGGTATGTCTGGGGGAGAGACATTTAATCCAGAAACAGGTGAGATAGAACGTTATGACCCCCTTTTAGTTCCGTTATTACAGGGAGCTGGAACGGCTGCTTCGATAGCAAGGGTTTCAGATAAATCTGGCACGGTATTAGGAAACATGGGTGGTCTTCGCAGTAAGTCTGGTCAGGAAAAGTATGACAAAGCCATGAAGATGGTGTCGGAGAATCCAGACATTACGCCAAAAGAACTCTTTGAAGAGTTAGGGGTTTACTTTGATCCAAGGCTTGCTGTTGGGTTTCACCGTTTACAGCCCCGTGAAGCTAATGAAGCTCTTCGTGAATTTTTACCAAAAATGTTTCGTTTTGAAATGCCAACTTACAATACAGCCTTGATTAACAAGAATAACGTTGTTGAAAATGAGAATTTAGATGAAAGTGATTTTCAGCGTCCAGCTGATTTGCTTCTGAGAATGATAAAAGGATTGAGAGATAGTGGCAAGTTTGATGATGATTTTATGGATTCATACATAAAATCAATAGAAGAAAAAAGTGGTTCAAAAGTCTCGGTACAAGACTTTCAGAATAGCGATAATGGAGAGTTTCTTCATGCATCAAGCGAAGGGTTTGGATTAAAACCAGACACTCCTTACATAATAAGCGATGCTCCTATGGGCAATCCTTTTGTTGAAGAATTAAACCTCGGGGGAGGAGTATATAAGAGAGCTAATCGAGTAAAATTAGAAGACATTCTTGACTTTCCAGAGTTGTATGAAGAGTATCCTAAATTAAGAAATGTACATATTGTTCGTCAAAAAACTATGGATGCTCGTAATAATTTTTTAGATCATGTTCAAGATTCAGCGATTTTCACGGAAAATGGTTTAGATGGAGAATATACTATAGCGTTGGGTAATACATTAAATCCTTCATCGTTTCAGTCTAATTTAATGCATGAGATACAACACGCTATTCAACATATAGAACACTTTCCTCAAGGTAGCAGTCCAGAGTTAATTCAGAAAACTTTTGACACGATATTAGAAGAAGTTCGAGTAAACTTTCCAAATGCTCAAGGGTTTATGGATGAATTTTTGGCTTTTAAGGTATACGAGCAAATGTTTGGAGAAGTTGAAGCAAGGCTTGTATCCGAAAGATTTGATTTTATAACAGACCCTGATGCGTCTAAGGAGTTCATGGATCCTCAGTCCGCGAATAAATTTTTAAGGGAAATTGACCCTATGTATTTCAGGCAGAAATTAATGGGAATAGACCCAGAGAGCATTCTTAGAGAAGGGGATTTGGGTTCTGCGTTTATTGAGCGTGGATTACTTGACCTTAAAGATGACCCAAGGATGATGCAAGACGGTGGCGCGGTGTCCCCGAACTTTGTATCGCGGATCATGGACCCCAAGTCTCCAATGACAAAAGACAATGCGATGGTTCAGTTGATGGACTTTTCGGTAGATGGGCGTTTTTTCGTTGCTCCCACAGTATTTCCTGTGGATAGTCCTGTTGGACCTGTGCTCACGAAATTCTCACCAGACATGGCGATTCGCAAGGCTTTTAACACAGGTGAGTTTTTGGAGTTTGATACCGCAGAACAAGCAAAAGAGTTTGCGATTAGGTTTACGGATGTAATTAACGTAGAAGATAGGCCAAAGCAGAATTTAAAAGACGGTATTGCGAAATTTATACCGATGATGCAATAAATAAGTTATTGTGTTATAGTAAAATAAAACAACTGGGAAAAGCATTATGGCAAAACCACCAATAAGTCTCGTTGAGAATGCAAATCCTCAAGTAGACGAGCAAGAACTTGCTGCTGAAATTGAAGTAAATTTACCTGGATCTCTGGATATGTCTGCCAGAGGAGGCGATATAGGGATAGAGTTTGACGAGGACGGTGGTGCTTTAGTTGATTTTGAAATGTCATCAAGGGTTGAAATCAGCACAGGCTTTTATGATAATTTAGCAGAAAGCTTGGATGATCGAATATTAGGGTCTATTGCAAGTGATCTAATGGGTGAGTTTGACTCGAATAAAGCAAGTAGACAAGAGTGGGAAGACGCATACGCAAATGGCTTGGAATTACTTGGTTTCAATTATACCGAAAGAACAGAACCCTTCAGGGGGGCTAGCGGGGTCACTCACCCGTTACTTGCTGAAGCTGCGGTGCAATTTCAGGCGCAAGCATTTAATGAATTGTTGCCTTCTGGAGGTCCCGTGCGAACCTCTATTGTTGGATCTCAAACAAAGGAAAAAGAAGACCAAGCTCAACGTGTAAAAGAGTTTATGAACTATTATATCACGAGTGAGATGGAAGAATACACACCTGAAATGGATCAGATGTTATTCTATTTACCTTTAGCAGGAAGCACCTTCAAAAAAGTTTATTTTGATGAATCGATTGGCAGAGCCGTAAGCAAATTTGTTCCTGCAGAGCATTTAGTTGTTCCGTATGAAACCGCAGATTTAGAAACGTGTCCAAATATAAGCCACGTTGTTAAAATCAATTTAAACGAGTTACGCAAAAGACAACTTTCAGGTTTTTATTTAGATGTTCCTGTTTTGCCACAACAAGCAGAAACAGATGATTTAACAAGTGAGTTGGACAAAATAAGAGGAATAGAGCCTTCTAACATAGATTATGATGCCACATTGATAGAATGTCATGTTGATTTAGATCTGGAAGGGTATGAAGACACAGGGGAAGACGGAGAAAACACAGGCATCAAACTGCCCTATATAGTGACGATAAGCCAAGACAATGGTCAGATATTGTCCATTCGTAGGAATTTTAGGGAAGATGACACGGAGAAAAGAAAGATACAATATTTTGTACATTATAAGTTTCTTCCAGGGTTTGGCTTTTATGGATTAGGTTTAATCCACACTATCGGTGGCTTGTCGCGATCAGCCACCGCGGCACTGAGGCAGTTGATTGACGCAGGTACGCTGTCCAACCTCCCAGCGGGTTTTAAAGCCCGTGGACTACGCATACGAGATGATGACGATCCTCTTCAGCCAGGTGAATTTCGAGACGTTGATGCACCTGGTGGGGCTATTAGAGATAGCCTCATGCCCTTGCCATTCAAAGGTCCTGATGGGACATTGTTTCAGTTACTAGGTTTTGTAGTCGATGCAGGGCAAAGATTTGCCACGATTACAGATATGAAAGTTGGAGATGGTAATCAGTCTGCTGCTGTTGGTACAACGATAGCTCTCATGGAGCAAGGCTCTCGTGTAATGAGTGCCGTACATAAAAGGTTGCACTATGCCATGCGGATTGAGTTTAAAATTCTAGCTCGTGTAATGGGGGAAAGTCTGCCTCCTATTTATCCTTATGAACTAGAAGGTGTAGATGCAGCGGTCAAAGCACAGGATTTTGATGGAAGGGTCGATATTATACCTGTATCTAATCCTAACGTGTTTAGTCAGGCACAACGAATTGCATTAGCACAAACACAATTACAACTTGCAGCGCAAGCTCCACAGATGCACAATATGTATGAAGTGTATCGTGATATGTATGAGGCTCTTGGTGTTAGAAACGTTGATAAATACTTGAAAGCACCTCCACAAGAGCAACCCGTTCCTAAAGACCCAGCTCAAGAGAATATAGATGTATTGGATCAGAAAAACCTTTTTGCCTTTCCTGGACAGAACCATCAAGCCCACATTCTTTCGCATCTTGTATTTGGTGGAAATCCCTTGGTCGGTGCTTCGCCTGCTTTGGCAGTTGCTTTGCAGAAGCACGTTATGCAACACGTACAACTGGAGGCAAGGGAAAATGCTTTACGGGAGGTGGGTGTTCAGGGTGAGAATGTATCGCCAGACCAACAAGTACAAGTTGAAGCTTTGGCAGCAAGCTTTGTGGCGCAAGGTATGCAGAACCTTCAAGCGTTATCTAGACAGCTAAGTGGTCAGGGTCAAAAAGATCCTGTTGTAGATTTAAAACAGCAAGAATTACAGCTTGAGGCTCTCAAAGAGCAGAACGATGTACAAGCAGAACAAGCTGAGTTATCCTTGAAACAAGCGCAACAAATGGATAAGTCTAGACAATTTGATGAAAGGCTTGCTAGTCAGGAACAAATTGCTAGAGAAAAAATAAATGCAGCAAGAGAAAGAGCCATGATACAAAGGAGAAATAATAATGTCCGTGGTTAAAATTGTAACGAACACACCAAAGAAAGCTCCAAAACCAGAGCAAACTAAGGGTATTCAAGATGTCAAAGTACCTGTCGGAGATTTAAAGGTAATGACGGTTAGAGGAATGGGCGCAGCTAAAAAGGGCGGTAAATTTTTAGGCGTTTAAGTTTTACTTTAGGGGCATAAAAAAGTAAGGGACGGGACAGCCTTCAGGGACAGAACTGATGGTCGATCCTATAAGTGCAATGGCTCTGGCCTCATCCGCTTTTCAGGCTTTGAAAAAAGGCGTGACAATCGGAAAAGAATTGCATTCTATGTCAAATCAAATAAGCACTTGGATGAGTGCCGTATCTGATATTGACCGAGCACATCACGAAGCAAAAAATCCTCCGCTTTTCAGGAAGTTGTTTTATGGCAAAACCGTTGAACAGGAGGCGGTGGAGCTTTTTACTCAAAAAAAACAACTGCAAAATCAAAGAGATGAGCTTCGTAAGCTTATTAGCAGTATGTGTGGCCCATCTGCATGGCAGGAACTTTTGCGAATGGAAGCAGACATACGAAAACAGCGCAAAGAAACATTATATGCCCAAAGAGAAGCAAGAAGACATTTTATAGAAGCCATATCAATAACCTTTTTAGTGTTATTTATAAGTTGTTTTTTATTAGGATTAACTTGGTTGTTTGTAAATAGGGGGTCATTATGATTCAAAAAAAGCTACAAAAAGGTTCTGATTATAATAAATATGATTTGGATGGAGACGGGGTTGTGGATGATGATGAGTTACTAGCAGCAGAAAAACTGCACGAAATAGAAGCCGCAGAGAAGCATGAGGCAGCCGAACTTCGTAAGATGACAGCACAGAGGCGTATGGCGACAGCCGTATTGTGTTTTATGGCATTGTATACATTGTTGATGTTTATGCCTTTTGTAAGTGACGAAAGGGTTAAGCTCCTTACAGACCTTTCAAATTTGCTTTATTTGACGGGAGGGGGCATAGTGGGAGCCTATATGGCTGTATCCGTATGGCCGAAAAAAGGGTAAGAAAATATGGAGAACGCAAGTTTAAGAAGCATGACATTCGTTGGCCTAGAGAACATAAGATATATTTATCCACAGAGTGTGTAATTTGTGGTAATAAAACGTCAGGTTTTTCTAAAGATAAAGGCAAAACATGGTATTGTTCAAGTTGTATAACAAAGGTATAAATAAATGGTACTACAAACATTAATAGGCCCTGTGACGGGGCTGTTGGACAAGTTTATTGAAGACAAAGACCAAAAAAACGCGCTCGCGCATGAAATTGCCACCCTTGCCGAAAAGCAAGCCCACGAAGCGGCCCTCGCGCAAGTCGAAGTCAACAAGGCAGAAGCGCAGCACCGATCAATATTTGTTGCTGGATGGCGTCCCTTTACAGGATGGGTCACTGCGTTCGCGCTGGCGTACCACTTTATTCTTGTTCCCCTTATTCTTTTCGCAACAGCGATCGCTGGTATCCAGATTCCTGAATTACCTGAGTTTGATATGGAAACGTTAACTACAATATTACTTGGAATGTTGGGGCTTGGCGGCTTGCGTAGCTTTGAAAAGTTTAAGGGAGTAACTAAATAAGGATTGCATATAAAAATATATTAACATATATTCTCACATATGGATGGAATCTTAATCACCAATCATATCTTGAAACTAATAAACGATAAGAAAAATCAGATATCTGAATTACTTATCTCTAACGGTGTAAAAGATATGCTACATTATAGACATTTAATGGGTAATATTGAAGGTCTAGAATATTTAGAACAGGAACTCAAGAGCCTGCTAAATCAACAGGAGTTAAATGATGACTGAGACTGCCACGGCAGAACAGATGGAAGCCCCATCAACCCCTTGGGTAAATCCCACAGAACGTGTGTTAGACCCTTCCCTCATAGATAAATCTTTAAAAGAAAGAATTCCTTCCCCAACTGGGTGGCGTATAGTTGTGTTGCCATATAAAGGCAAAGCAAAAACGTCTGGCGGTGTGTATCTACCAGATCAAGTAATTGAAACAAATGAGATTTCTACCACGGTTGGTTATGTTTTAAAAGTAGGAGATCTTGCATACAAAGATAAACAAAAATTTCCAACAGGACCTTGGTGCAAGGAAGGTGATTGGATTATGTTTGCACGGTATGCAGGCTCTAGATTTAAAATAGAAGGTGGTGAAGTTAGAATTTTAAACGATGATGAAATTCTTGCATCAATTTTAGACCCTGAAGATGTTATCAATATATGAGGCGCACATGAATACCGAAGAAAAAGAGATTACAGAAGTAGAAGTTGTTCAAGAAGAAGAACAGAAACAAGAAGAATTATTCAAAGAAGAGCCTCGTACAGAAGCGGTTGAGGTAGAAGTAGATAATGAAGAATCTGAACAACGAAAACACGTTAGTGAATCCAAACAGAGAATAGACCGACTTACCAAGAAAATGCGTGAGGCAGAGCGTAGGGAGCAAGATGCAATTGCTTTCGCGCAAGCAAAAATGCAAGAAAATGATCAACTTAAAAGTCAGCTTCAAGGTTTAGATAAAGATTATGTGTCGGAGTATGGTCAACGTGTTGATAGTGATATTAACACAGTAAAAGAAGCTCTTCGTAAAGCTATGTCAATTGGTGACACTGATGCTGTTGTTGATGCTCAAGAAAAGATAGCTTCTTTAATGGTAGCTAAAGAAAGAGCAAATCAAGCAAAGAATAGGATTGAGCAAGACCAACCAGTTGAAACATCTGATCAACAAGCACCTCAACAAGCGACTCCACAACCAAAAAGACCTGATCCAAAAGCAGAAGAGTGGGCAGAAAAAAATAGTTGGTTTGGCACGGATGAGGCCATGACATATGCCGCTTTCGGGATACATAAAAAATTAGTTGAGTCAGAAGGGTTTGACCCAAGGACAGATGAGTACTATAATGAATTAGACAAGCAACTGGCGGAAACATTCCCACAGAAGCTTGGGACGAACAGTCAGAAGCAATCGCGCCCCGTCCAGACGGTTGCTTCACCATCACGGACTGCTACTACTGGACGCCCTAGTAAGGTCAGATTGACCCAATCTCAGGTGGCAATGGCTAAAAAATTAAATGTGCCACTTGAAGAATATGCTAAGTACGTTAAGGAGTAACGAATAATGACTGAAATTGAAGTAACAAAAACAGAAGTATCAGATGTTAATCGTGACTCTCGTGCTAGTAAGACAAGGGAGAAAGAGACAAGGCGTAAACCTTGGACTCCCCCGTCTATGCTAGACGCACCACCTGCGCCACAAGGATATAAACATCGTTGGATAAGAGCAGAGGTTCGTGGATTTGATGACAGAAAGAATATTTCTGCTCGTCTACGCGAAGGATACGAACTGGTTCGACAAGACGAATATCCTGATTTTGAGGCCCCAGTTATTGATTCAGGTAAATATGCTGGTGTGTTTGGAGTTGGCGGATTAGTTCTCGCTAGAATACCCATAGAAACTGTCGAAGAAAGATCTAAATACTTTGAACAAAGGACACAAGATCAAATGAATGCAGTTGACCATGATATGATGCGAGAAAATTCTCACTCTACAATGACGATTAATAAACCTGATCGTCAATCTCGTGTAACCTTTGGTGGTTCTAAACAGAACCAATGATTGGAGTAAAAAATGGCAAACCAAGATACCTCTTTTGGTTTACGCCCAATCGGACTAAACGGTGCAAGTGCAAACACCACTGGTGTGACTCAATATGAGATCGCAACTAATAATACAAATGCGATATTTCAAAATTCACCTGTAATACCATTATCTACAGGGTTTATTGATATTGTTGGGAACGCAAATGGTGGTACAGTACCTGCATTGGGGGTCTTTTTGGGTGTAGAATATGTGGATAGTTCTTCAAAGAAAACTGTCTTCAAAAACTATTGGCCTGGGTCAAACAATGTTAGTGTAGATACTAACTTTCCTGTAAAGGCATTGGTGGCTGATAATCCAAATCAACTGTTTATGGTGGCGGCGGACGAAACTGTAACAGATCGCGCAACAGCGATTGCTGACATTTTTGCTAACGCATCATTAGCAACAGCTACATCTGGATCAACATCCACTGGTCGGTCAACCGCACAACTTGATATCTCAACAGCTGCTACTACAGCTACTTTGCTAATGAGAATACAAGGAATTACTACAGACGTAGCAAATCTAGATTATGCTTCTGCTGGAGTAAACTTTATTGTTCGGTTTAATTTTCACCACAATGCGCCTGTAGCAGCTTCGGCTTCTCAGACCACATCGTTGTCAACTGGTATATAAGGAGATTAGTCAATGGCTATTTCTAGAGCACAACTAGCAAAAGAGCTAGAGCCAGGTTTGAACGCATTGTTCGGTCTGGAATATAATAGGTACGAAAATGAGCATTCTGAGATTTTTACAGAAGAAGCCTCTGATCGTGCTTTTGAAGAAGAAGTAATGTTAGGTGGTTTTTCAACAGCACCTGTAAAATCAGAAGGTGGAGCAATTCAGTTTGATGATGCACAAGAGACATATACGGCTCGATACACACATGAAACAATTGCATTAGCTTTCTCAATTACAGAAGAGGCTATTGAAGATAATTTGTATGATCGTTTAGCTTCTCGTTATACGAAAGCTCTTGCTCGTTCAATGGCACAAACAAAGCAGATTAAAGCAGCATCTATTTTAAATAATGCCTTTAGTTCGAGTTCACCAATTGGTGATGGAGCAGCTTTATGTTCATCTTCACATCCATCTCTTTCAGGAAACCAATCAAACATTTTATCTGTGGCTTCAGACTTAAATGAAACATCCTTAGAGCAAATGTTGATTGATATTGCAGGTATTACCGATGAGCGAGGTTTAAAGGTAGCTATTCGCGGTATGAAACTAATAATTCCAAAAGAATTACAGTTCATTGCGGAGAGAGTGCTTAATTCAAATCTTCGTGTTGGTACAGCCGACAATGACCCAAATGCGATTCGCAACATGGGTATGTTACCTCAAGGAGCAGTTGTTAATCATTTCTTAACTGATACAGATGCATTTTTCATTATGACAGATGCACCTAATGGTTTTAAAATGTTTAATCGTGCGGCTATTAAAACAGCTATGGAAGGTGATTTTGACACTGGCAATATGCGGTTTAAAGCTCGTGAGCGTTACAGCTTCGGTGTCTCCGATTGGAGAAGCGTTTTTGCGACACCTGGAGCATAATAAAATCTCCTGTGATAGGGGCGACTTCACAGTCGCCCTTTTTTTATGTATAATAAATCAACCTTGACTGTAATTAAGCAGACACTAGCCACGACAAGGAGATAAATATGGCTAATACAACTTTCAGCGGTCCCGTCCGATCAGAAAACGGATTTAAAACAATCATTAAGAACAGCACTACAGGTGCTCTTACTAATGAAATGACTTTATCTACCTACAGCACTTCAATAACAGTTGCTGCTTCAGGCACTGCCCATAAAGAATCATCTATAGGTATTCCAGCAAATTTTATTCCAATGGGCGTTGCAATCACAGTAACAAGTGCTGCAGCAAATGCTGTAAATATTAACGATATTGGGACAGATACAGACACAGACGGATATGTTGATGGAATTGCTGTTGCAATAAATAGCACAGGTTTTAAAGGGTTTTTCCCTTGCAACGGTGTTTTAGGTATGTCAGGTGGTGCTACTACCGCTGCAGACACAACTGCCGATGAAGTAGAGATGGTTATTTCTGGAACGGCAGGTGCAGGCGGAGTTGTTGCACTAAAGTTCTTCGGTATTTCCTCTGATGCACCAACCGCGTAATGGGAGGTAATTATGGCAGGCTCAGATGTAAGATCCAAAAGAATTACTGGAACTGGTTCACTCGCGGTTGGTCCTGCAAGGATACGTCAAATACAGCTTAAAACCACTTCTGGCACACCTCGTTTAACGATTACGGACGCTAGCGGTGGAGCTACAGTGCTTGATTTGGACTTTAATGCTTCTGATACACATTCAGTAAATATTCCTGCAGAGGGTATTAAAGTAAGTGATATATTTGTATCAGTCTTGACTAATATAACGGCTGCGACTGTATTTTTTAATTAGAGTAATAAATGGCAAAACGTAAACAAGATGTAATGCCAAAAAGAAATAAAAAAAATTTCCGTCCCACAAAGTCTGGGGCGGGAATGACAAAAGCTGGAGTGGCAGCCTATAGAAGAGCTAATCCAGGATCTAAACTTAAAACGGCTGTTACTGGAAAAGTAAAACCTGGGAGTAAGGATGCAAAAAGAAGAAAATCATTTTGTGCTCGTTCTGCAGGACAAATGAAAAAATTCCCAAAAGCAGCCAAAAATCCTAATTCAAGACTACGACAGGCACGAAAAAGGTGGAAGTGTTAATGAAAGCTGAAGATGTATTGAAACAACTGGAAAAACACGAGGAAGAGTGCAACAGAAGATATGCAGATATTCAAGAAAAATTAAAAAATCTTGATAATCGTATGTGGGCTGTTATGGTATTGATAGTGCTTGCTGCAGGTTTAGAACAATTAATATGACAATTACGAGGTCAAATATGGGACATTCAATTTCAAGAGTAAGAACAGGTCCGAAGCCTACTAAACTAGAAGTCACTTACATGAGAAATGGTGGCAAAGCCTCAAAAAAAAGTAAAGGTTCCAAAATATGCCCTGCAGGAAAAGCTTGGGCTAAGAGAACTTTTGATACATATCCTAGTGCTTATGCTAACCTTGCAGCATCCAAGTATTGCAAAGATCCCAACTATGCAAAGGGTGCAAAAGGTAAAAAGTAATGGGAGAATTAAAGAAATGGTTAAAACAAGATTGGGTGAGGATAGGTACAGATGGGTCGATTAAAGGGAAATGTGGGACGTCCAAGGACAAAAAAAATCCAGACAGATGTCTCCCAAGATCAAAAGCCAACAGTCTCAGCAAATCCGAAAGGGCTTCTACCGCTCGTAAAAAGAAGCGTGAAGGCTCTAAAGGAAAAACTGTTGTCTCTAATACCAAAGCGTCAAAAGTAACGAGCATGGCTAACGGAGGTCGAGTTAAAAGACCCTTTAATGGCAAAAAAATTAAAGGAACTGCTGTTGCTAGAGGATGTGGTATGGTAATGCCTAACAGACGTAAAAGAACAAAAGGCTCTGTAGTACAATTTTGAGGTAATTATGTTACCAAATTTTGAGTTAGAACAAGAAATAATTACCGAAACACAGGCTTGGTCTAAAACAGCGTTAGAAGTTGTTAACGAAAATTATAATAATTTACCTCCTTGCCCATATGCAAAAAAAGCATGGTTAGAGGATAAAGTAGGATTTTGTTTTAAATATACTAATGATTGGCAAGACTTATTTACACTGGTTTCTCAGTGGGATGATTCTAAAGACGTTGTTATATTAATCGACTTTTGCTATTTACCTTTGGATAAAATGGATGAATATTTAAATTCTTTAAATGAAGCCATATCCGAGGGTATGTTAATTAATAAAGATATGTTTTTGATGGGTTTTCATCCAGAAGATGAAGACAATGAGCTTCTTGATGACCCTGACTTTGATTCTAGCATTGATGTTCCTTATGCAATGATTTTTTTACAAAGATTAAGTAAGTTGCAAGAAGCTTCAAATACGCTTAGAATGAAAGGGTATTATAATTTTGCAGAGCAATATTATAATGGATCTGACCTTTATGAAAAACGAGCAAGCCTTTATAGGAGATTAAAAAATGGTAATGAAAAAACCTAAAAAAATGATGGGTGGTGGAGCTGCCAAAAAGCGAATGAAAAAAGCCCCGACTATGATGCGTGGTGGCGGAGCTGCAGGTATGAAAAAAAATCCAATGATGATGCGTGGTGGCGGAGCTGCTAAAAAACGCATGGCTAAGAAAAAGAAAAAATAAATGACCACATCAAACTCCACTGATTTTGAACTTGCGGTTGATGATTACATTGAAGAAGCTTTTGAGCGATGTGGCTTGGAAGTTAGAACAGGTTATGATTTAAAAACTGCCAAACGATCCCTTAATTTACTATTTGCAGATTGGGCTAATAGGGGTTTAAATCAGTGGACTATTTCTCAATTAACTTTATCTTTGACACAATCTACTAATGCCTACAATTTAGGCACGGACATAATAGATGTGTTGTCTGTAGTGGTGAGACGTAGTAACACAGATTTCACATTAGAGAGGATAAGTAGAGCGGAGTATTTAAATATTCCAAATAAAAATACGACAGGTAGACCAAGTCAATTTTTTTTAGATAGACAAATAACTCCTTCAATAAAATTATTTCCTACACCTGAAAATAGCACTGATACCCTTGTTTACAACGCTTTAACAAGGATTCAAGATGCAGATACAATGCAAAATACCTTAGAAGTGCCTTTTCGTTTTTACCCTTGTTTAGCAGCGGGGTTGGCTTATTATTTGAGTATCAAACGAGCACCTGAAAGAATTCAAGCGTTAAAAGCTCTGTATGAAGAAGAGTTTGAAAGAGCAAGCGTTGAAGACAGGGATAGATCGTCTTTTAGTGTAACGCCTCAATATCAGTATTTAAGGGTAAATTAAATGGCAAGATATGCCTCTGGTAAAAACGCTTACTTTATCTCTGATAGATCTGGGTTTCGCTATCCATATAAAGATATGAGACGCGAATGGAACGGTGCTATAGTAGGCCCAGATGAATATGAACCAAAACACCCACAACTTGGTCCTTTTAGAAGCGTTAATGATGCACAAGCTTTGAAGGATGCTAGACCTGATGTCTCCGAAGTTTTTACTATTTTTATAACTGGAATAAATATACCTACTTCTTTAGCAAGTGTGTCTGTTAGTGGTGAATTAGGGGGTTCATCTTCAATTAGCTCCTTAACAACGTCATCTGCATTAGGTTCTATAGCTATTTATCAATTATTTACAGTCACAGTCGTAGATGATGGTGGTAATAAGTATTACTTAGACGGTTCAAATCAAACAGGTTCTGCAATAACTTTAACAGAGGGTTCTACCTATCGGTTTGATCAAAGTCATAGTTCTAACTCAGGTCATCCACTTAGGTTTTCTACCACTTCTAATGGCACACATGGGGGTGGTAGTGAATATACCACAGGTGTAACAACGGCTGGCACACCAGGAAGTTCAGGAGCCTATACGCAAATAACTGTTGCTGTTGGTGCGCCAACACTATATTACTATTGTACAAATCATAGCGGCATGGGCGGTCAGGCGAATACACCATGAGTTACACTAATACAACGCTTACGCAAGCAATTAAAGATTATACAGAGAACGATGAAACTACGTTCACAACAAATATACCTAATTTTATTAAAAATGCTGAAGAGCGTATTTTAAAACTTGTTGAGTTAGATTATTTTAGAAAGAATGTTACAGGAACACTTACCACTGGAAATAAATTTTTAGCAGTTCCTGATGATTACTTGGGTTCCATAGCCATATCTATAATTAATTCTAATGAACATGATTTTCTTTTATTTAAAGATGTTAATTTTGTTCAACAATACGCTCCAAATCCGAACACAACAGGCGTTCCCAAGTATTATGCTCTCTTTGATATCAATAATTTTATTATTAGTCCTACTCCTAATAGTAATTATTCTATTGAGTTACATTATTACTATCGACCCGTATCAATAACGGCTACGGGAGATGGCACAACATGGTTAGGCACTAATGCTCCAGATGCTTTGTTGTATGGCAGTCTATATGAATCTTACGTTTTTATGAAAGGAGATGCAGACATTTTACAAATGTATACGGATAGATTTAATGAAGCAATCATACGCTTGAAAAATTATGGCGAAGGGTTTGAGAATACAGATGCTTATCGAACAGGTTTAAGAAGAGTTCAAAAAACATAAGGTAAAAATATGTTTGATAATACACAGTCTGGGTTAGGTCCAATCAAAGTTTATACATCAGATAATGGTGGCTTGTCCAACGAGCAAATAGTAGAGATGGCCTTAGATAGAATTATTTACATAGCAGATGGTACACATCCAGCTATAAAAGAACAGGCAAGAGCATTTAAAGATCAAATGACAAATGTATTACTTCATTACGTTGCATTGGCAAAGAAGCAAGAGCGTGATACTATATGTCAGGTATTAATTTCTAACGGTCATCAAGATATGGCTAATATTATAAGGAGAGTATAATGGCTTTTACTGGTTCAAGTAAAATATGCAGAAGTTTTAAAAAGGAGCTTTTTGAAGGAAAGCATAACTTTTTAGCATCTGGAGGCAATACAGTTAAAATGGCTTTGTATACAAATAGCCAAGCTGGGAATGATAACTTAGGTGGTTCGGGAACAGATATGGATTTTTCTGTTACTGCTTATAGCAGTTCAGCTTCTAACGAGGTATCTGGGGGCAACTATACAACTGGTGGGCATGAGGCATCAAGGGTAGACCCAATAGCAGGTACAAGTACAAGTGAAGTTGGCGCAGTAACTTTTGGAGATATTACTATATCTAATGCTACCATTACTGCTAGGGGTGGTTTGCTTTATAATGATACTAACGGAGATAGAGCCATAGCGGTTATTGATTTTATTGAAAATAAAACTTCTACATCTGGTACATTTACAATCGATATGCCAGCTAGTGGTGTTAGCACCTCTCTAATTAGACTTACATAGGTGACATTATGGCACTTGTACTTGCCGACAGGATTAAAGAAACCACCACCACAACAGGCACTGGTACTTATACTCTCGCTGGTGCTGTTGCTGGTTTTGAGCCTTTTACTACAATCGGCAATGGTAACACTACCTATTATGCTTGTACTCTTGGTTCTGATTTTGAGGTTGGTATAGGCACATATACTGCCTCTGGTACTACATTAGCCAGAACCACCATACTTCAATCCTCAAATAATGATAATGCTGTTGATTGGGGTGCAGGAGAGAAAACAATATTCTGCACTCAGCCAGCAGAGAAAGCAGTGTTTTTAAATGCTTCTGATAATATAGAACTTGCTGATAATGAAAAAATTATATTAGGAACTGGTAGTGATTTAGCGATATTTCACGATGGGTCAAACAGTGCAATAATAGACCAAGGGACTGGTGGGCTATTCATTAGAGGAACAGCAATAAACATAGATGATTCCTCTTCCAATGATTATATCACTGCAACAGAAGGTGGCGCAGTTACATTATTCCATAATGGTTCTGCAAGATTAATTACTACTAGCACTGGTGCGAAGGTGACAGGTGGAACTGGTGATGGTACTTTAATAATTGAATCTGATACAGACAACTCAGGTGAAAGTGACAATGCATTGCTTCAGCTTACGCAAGATGGAGGACTATCAGTAGGAGAATTTGGATTTGATAGTTCAAATGCACTCTTCATAAAGAATACTCTTACAGGTGCTGTAGGAAATGTTCAATTTATGAATGGTACTGAAATATTGGCTAAAGGCATTGGTGGTGGTGCTTTTGAGTTATACCACGACAACAGCAAGAAGCTAGAGACTACAAGCAGTGGGGTTGAAGTAACAGGAACAGTTACAGACGATGGTGCAACGCATGATGGTGATATGACGCTTATCGGGGGTTCTGGTAGTAATGCAGTTTGGAGTAAGAGTAGTGCTGTTTTAAATTTCTTAGATAATGCTAAATTATCTTTTGGAACAGGAAATGATTTAAGAATATGGCACTCTGGCACTAACAGTTTTTTAAGAGATGAAGGTACTGGAGTTTTATTTGTAGACACGAATGGCACTGGTATCCACTTCCGAAAAGACAGTAGTGAAACTATGGCTAAAATGCTGACTGATGGAGCAGTAGAACTCTATCACGATAACAGCAAAAAGCTAGAAACCACATCTAGCGGTGCGACAGTAACAGGAGAATTAGCGGCAACAAGCCTAGATATCTCTGGAGATGTGGACGTAGATGGCACATTAGAAGCTGATGCTATGACTCTCAATGGCACAGCCATAACTTCTACTGCAACTTTATCTACAGGCATATCAAATAATAACGTGCCTAAATTCACAAGTGGTGTAGCAGACAATGACTTTTTGCGTGTGGATGGTACATCTATTGAAGGACGCTCTGCCTCTGAAGTATTGTCAGACATAGGTGGTCAAGCCTCACTTACTTTTGGTATTAGCAATACTAATGCAGTTAAAATAGACAGCACTTCTGTTGCAGATGACGAATACGCAAGATTTACTGCAAATGGTCTTGAGAGTAGAAGCACCTCTGAAGTGTTATCCGATATAGGCGGTATTTCTGCAAGCTCTACAGATACACTTACCAATAAAACTCTTACGACTCCTGTTATCAATGGTTTTAGTGGTACAGGAGATGGTTCGCTTACAGGCGACCTAACCCTTACTGCCACAGATGATAGTTCTAATTCAACACCAGAACTCAAACTTGTTAGGCACAGTGCTTCACCAGCCGACTTTGATTATATTGGTGGTTTGTCTTTTTTTGCAGATAATAGCGCAGACCAAAATATTGAATTTGGTACGCTAGAAGCAAGAATAAGAGATGTAACTGATGGAACAGAAGATTTTGCAGGTTTTGAATTATTTGGAATAAAAAATGGAACTGCACGACAAAGATTTATGATTTTAGGTCAAGAAATTTTTCATTTAATGAATCAGCAATCAATAAGATTTGATGATATCACAAGCACACATGATT
>VTLG01009728.1_pt1 | contig 20690 bp, 21 predicted proteins | sample 4694571 | NCBI WGS metagenome assembly VTLG01 (sample SAMN12604809, study PRJNA352737) | marine metagenome | biome: ENVO:00000447; feature: ENVO:00000209|ENVO:00000569|ENVO:01000036; material: ENVO:00002151; isolation source: viral sequences binned using virsorter ... | reverse complement strand
TGACCTAGGTCCAAACCTAACTGTATATGCTGAAACTGAAATGGCAGACAATGACGGTTCTACCGTTGATACTGAAAAGTGGTCAATCGGAACTAAATTTACATTCTAATTACATTTTCATAGTATCCCCTATTTTTTAGGGGGTACTATCATACACAAACACCTCTTAAACCGTCCCAGGCGGCGGCTATGCGAACCTTTTTTCCAGATAATAGTATCATTTACTCATTTTACCTACTACATCTATAAATCTTGGATATTATAAGTACTCATGTGCTTCCCTCCAGAAACCCACCTAAGCTAGCTTGGAGCGAAATGAATAAACAACAAAGAACATGGATAGTGTTATCTAAACTACCACCAGGTAGAATGGTGAAGATAGATACTTATGAATATGAAAGTCTAGCAAAAGATATACTAGACGAAAAAGTATCTTATAATAGTATGATTGAAATTTTTAATGATAAGATATATTGGGATTGGTTTTATAAGAATTATATACAATCACAAAATGTATTTACTATAGCCAAGATAAAAACATAACCTAAGTAACCACATAATATAAATGCTAAAATTTTACTCAGCATTTTCGTTTAACTTCTTTTTAATTAAATCTGAGCCAATCTTCTTTACTATGATATTTGTTCCTTCTAATTTCTTAGGCACGATATAAGCACAATTTGATAGAAAGAATAGAATAGTTAGTAGAGAAAAAATCTTAACTGGCATTATTATACTTTTCAATTAGAGGCGACTTTAATTCAGGCTGATTGCCTTGATAATGGTCTTGCGATAATTGTATAATCGCATAATGAATAACTTTCATTAAGTCATTCTTATTACGGCCTTCTTTCTTGCCGTATCTCTGAGCATACTTTAAAATATTGCCCATACAGAAACCTGTACCATGACCTTGGTCAATGATGATTTCAGTAGCTTGATAGTTTTTAGTTTTAGCATAATGTGAGTCATATGTTTTATTAACATAGTCCATTATATCATTTACAATTATGTTTTCTTTAAATTTATAATCTATTGTCATATTATTGTAGTCCTTTCATTATAGATTTTTGTTTTATTGTTAGTTTTGGATTTAAAACTGTTCTTACTTTATCTTGTATTCTAGATGGCGATAAACCTATCATTGTACAATAATCAATAAATGCCCAATGATGTTCACTTTCTTTGTTTAGTATCCAGTCAATTGCATTTACTTTATGTTTTAAATATTTTTTACTTGCACCTTGATAAGAAGCATCCTCAACAGCTTGTGTTATGATTGCTGTAATAAATCTTTCTTCACCTATCATTATTTTCTCTCCTTGTTATAACCTTCTAAAGTTTTGATAGAATCTTCACATTCATAAATTGATTGTTCAATATTTTCTTTATCTGGACTATAAGGTTCTCTTTCTTTTAAATGTTTTATTTCTTTTTTTAATTCTTTAATTCTTTCAGAATAATCCATTATATATCCTTTTCTATTTGAGAGAAGTATGCCCAATAATGGTCATTGTTCTCGGTTACATATCCTATTGAACCTGTATAGTTCATTTCAGTATCATATTCTTGTACTTGTATACCATTTTCACCTGCAGGATCATCTTTAGTTGTGGCAATAGATATGTCAGTTATTGTACCTTCTCTTGGCCACATAGACCTATCTCTTGCAACAGATACATTATCACCTATTTTAATTATCATAATTCTACCTCTCTTATGTCTTGATGGCTCAACAATGAATCTTGTAATGTTGCCTCTATGTTTAAAGAGACTTGACTTGCAAGTCTAGGCCACTTTTTAACAAAAGTGTTTACAAATAAATCTCTTTGTTCTTGGTTCATCTGAGCAATATTTTCTACAACATTGTCAGCCATGACCTGATTCATAATTTGGTTTGTATCTGTCATACCGCGGCCTGTTTTTTCTTGTAGATTTCAAGTTCAGTATCTAGAACCTCATCTACATTGTATTCATCAATACCGCAAAGGTCGATATTAGCAACATTTGATAACTTTTCTTTTGCAACATCAAAAGAAATATTACCTTGACAAAAATCAAGTATGATTTCGTCTGATTCTTTTTCGGCAGAATCCCAAGCCCATTGTTTCACTTTAGACATTATTTGTCCTCCTTTTCATTATATTTAATTGCAAGAAACATTGACATGATTCCTACGGTTGCAAGTACGAAACATAAAACGAAATTATCGCCTGATGTTTCTAGAGTAGGGCCGTCAATCGCCCCTACAGCGAATATCATACACATGATACCGATTATTGATAATATAGTTGTCATCATTATAATATACTCCCTACACATTGGTTTAATAAAATTAATGACAAAAGCATTAATACAGTTAATTTAAACATTAAGCAACCTCCTTAACATCAATAAGGTTCATAGGAACAGCGTATCTTAAACCGTTGTTCATGTTCTTAACAGCACAACGAGTTTTCATAACTTTTTCTACTGTACCTAACCAGTATTCAGTTCTACCACTAACACCTACTTTAGAACCGACAGTAATAGAAGATTTAACCTTCTTAGCTTCGTCTATTCTTTTCTGTTTAATAGCAGCGATGATAACATCAATCATATTAGAACCACAAGCGTCAGATTTGATGTAAATTAAAACATCTTCTAAAGTTGTAAAGTCTTTTTTCATAATATAGCCTTTCTTTTTCATTTATTATTCTTATAATATACACTATTTTTAAATAGATTGCAAGAAAAAAATGGATTATTCCACCAATTAAAACCCTTATTTTTCAATGATTTAGAGGTTTTGTTAAAAAAACTGGAAAAACCCTTATTTTCTGCGATTTTTTGCATTTATGAGTATAAGCTACACTAAAAATAACCCCTTGTCAAGAAAAAAATGGAAAAAAACCCTATTTTTTCGGTATTTTTGTCTTTTTTATCGGAATAATTTTTAATCCCAAGATTTGTTTGAGGGATTTTGTTCTCTTTTTGTTCTTTTTCTTTTTTATCATATGTTTTTCTTCTATTATACAATATTTCCAGGGTTTTGTAAAGCTATTATAAATAGTTTATATAAAAAATAAAGGAAAATCAAAATGTACGAGTATAAATGCAAAATTAGAAAAGTTGTTGACGGTGATACCGTTGATATCGACATAGATTTAGGTTTTGGTATCTGGCTCAATGATGAAAGAGTAAGAATTATGGGCATTGATACTCCTGAATCGAGAACCAGCGATCCAGTAGAGAAGATTTTTGGTCTAGCTGCAAAAGAAAGAGTAAAACACCTACTTGGTGAAAACCCAACTTTATTATCTAAAGTTAAGGGTGATGGTAACGAAGAAATGAGAGGTAAGTTTGGTCGTATTTTAGGTGATTTCAGAACACCACAAGGTAAAATACTAACTAAAGAATTGATGTCTGAAGGTCATGCTGTTGCATACAATGGTGGCAACAAAGAAGCAATTCAACCTAAACATTTAGAGAACAGAGAAAGATTAGTTAGCGAAGGTAAAGTTGATATGCAAGGTTTAGCAATAACAAAACCAGCATTAGTACAAAAACCTATCGTTGAAGAAGAACCGGTTGTTGAAGAGGTTTCAAAACCAGTTAAGAAGAAGAAGAAAACTACTAAAAAGAAATAGGAGAATATCATGGGATTTTTTACAAGTTTATGGTCTAATTGGGGTAAAAGCAAAAGCATATTACCATCAAAAGAAAAAAAGGCACCTGTTGTTAAAAAGTTAGCTAAAAAGAAAAAGAAAAAAGCTAAGAAAAAATAATGCAAGGTGTTTTTGTAATACGAGACAAAGACAAAATTTTAGAATTTAATAACTATGAGGATATACCTCAAAGTTTTGATAATGTCATAAGATTCGAGCCAATTCCTCCTGAACCTCCTCATACAGAGGATGAACATGAGGAAATGGCTACTTACAATGACAAATTAAAAGAGTTAATGAAAAGGGAAAGAAACTAATGCCTGCTGTAACAAGAATTGGTGACGCTGATGTAACACATTGTAGTGGCATGACAAGGGCTGTAGGTTCTTCAAATGTATTTTGTAATAGTATAGGTGTATCAAGACAAGGTGATAATAATACTACACATTTATTACCTGGCGCTCCTTGTCCAGCACACGCTGCCCCTATCGCTTCAGGCTCTAGTACAGTTTTTGTAAATGGAAAAGGTTGTGGTCGTGTTGGTGATAGTATATCTGCCTGCACCTCTGTAGCTGCAGGATCAGGTAATGTATTTGCTGGATAACAGTATAAATATAGCAAGGAGAGATTGTTAAATGTCAAGATATGACGCAACACAAAGTAACGAAAGTAAAAGAAGCGCTAAAATCTATCGTGATTTAGATTTAGACTTTCAGGTTAATAGTGCTACAAAAGATATTCAGAAACTTTCGGATGTTGAGGCAGTCAAAAGAAGTGTTAGAAATTTAATTAACACTAATCATTATGAGAGACCTTTTCATCCTGAAATAGGTTCTAATTTGAGAGCGATGTTATTTGAAAATATCACTCCACAAATGACTCATGCTCTTTCTAAACAAATTGATTTATTGATAAAGAATTTTGAGCCAAGATGTAGATTGGTTCAAGTAAATGTTCAACCTTTTGTTGAAAGAAATGGATATAGAGCTTCAATATCTTTCTTTGTAGTAAACACTCCAGAAAGAGTTGAAGTAGAAACTTTTTTAGAAAGATTAAGATAAGAATATGGCAACTAAATTAGAAATATCAGAATTAGATTTTGATGGTATTAAAGCAAACCTAAAAAACTTTTTATCACAACAAGACGAGTTTAGAGATTACGACTTTGAAGGTTCTGGTATGGCAGTTCTTTTAGATATGCTTGCTTATAATACACACTATCTTGGTTTCAATGCTAATATGTTAGCAAACGAAATGTTTTTAGATAGTGCTGATTTAAGAGCGAGTGTTGTATCAAAAGCAAAACAAGTTGGTTACACTCCAACAAGTGCTACTGCTTCAGAAGCAACTGTTGATGTAACAGTTACAAATGCCTCTGGTGCTACACTCACTATGGCACGAGGAACAAAATTTTCAACAACAGTAGATGGTACTTCTTATAATTTTGTAAACAATGCTGATTTAAGTATTACGCCTGTTGATAATGTTTATAAATTTAGTAATGTAAAAATATATGAAGGAACATATTTAAATTTTAAATATACAGTAAACACATCCGACACGGATCAAAGATTTATTATACCAAATGATAATGTTGATACAACTACATTAACGATTAAAGTTCAAGAATCATCTTCCGACTCTACAACAAATACATATACACTTGCAACTGGTATTACAGGATTAGATTCTACATCTAAAGTTTATTTTTTACAAGAAGTAGAAAATGGAAGATATGAAGTTTATTTTGGTGATGGTGTTTTAGGAAAAGCTGTTGCTGATGGTAATATTATTATCATGGATTATATTAATACAAATAGAACAGAAGCAAACGGTGCTACAACATTTACATTGAATGGATCAATTGGCGGATTTTCTACTGCAACTGTAACAACTGTAAGTAATGCAAGTGGTGGGGCAGATCCAGAATCAATCACATCTATTAAATATAATGCACCAAGAGATTACACATCACAGGATAGAGCAGTTACGGCTGATGATTATAAAGTTTTAGTTAAAAGTTTATATGCAAATGCTCAGGCAGTTCAAGTTTATGGTGGTGAAGATGCTGAAACACCTGACTATGGTAAAGTTTATATTTCAATCAAAGCAAAATCTGGTGCTAATTTAACAGAGACAACAAAATCAAGTATTGTAACAAGTCTTAAACAATATGCTATTGCTTCAATAAGACCAGTAATTATTGATCCAGAAATAACCTATCTTACTATTAATACAAATTTCAAATATGATAATGGGGCAACTACAAAAGATGTAAGTACACTTCAAACAAATGTATTGTCAGTAATTTCAAATTACAATAATGATACTTTAAAAAACTTTACTGGAGTTTTTAGACATTCAAAACTATTAGAAAATATTAATAATGCTGATACATCTATTTTAAGTAATATTACAACTATTAAATTATACAAATATATTACACCAACTTTAAGTTCAGCTCTTAAATATACACTATCATTTAACAACGCATTTTATAATCCACATACTGAACATAACAAATCAGGTGGTGGTATTATTTCTTCAACTGGTTTTAAAATTAATAATGATGATTCTACGAATGAACATTTTTTAGATGATGATGGTGCTGGTAATGTTAGAGTTTATTATTTAAGTGGCACTACAAGAATATATACAAGTTCAACTTTTGGTACAGTTAATTACACAACTGGTCAAATAATTCTAACATCAGCTAACATAACAAGTATTTCAAATGTTGATGGTGCTACTAGTACACAAATAAGAGTTTTTGCTATTCCAAATTCTAATGATATTGTTCCAGTTCGTAATCAAGTTTTAGAAATAGATACTTCTAACTCAACTATAACTGGCGAAGTGGACGCTGTAGAAAGTGGTTCATCACAGGCAGGAACAACTTATACAACAACTAGTAGTTATTCATCATACTAATGGATAACAATGACAACATTTAAAAAAACAAATAAAAGAAAAGTATCAAATCTAGTAAAAAGGCAATTGCCTGAGTTTGTTCTAGAAGAACATCCTAAATTTGCTGAATTTGTAAAATCTTATTTTCTTTTTCTTGAATCTGCTGAAATAGAATTATCATCTTTTACATCGGTTGACAATATACTTTTAGAAGGTGAAGGTGCAACTGACAATTTTGTTTTATTAGAAAGAACAGACGCCTTTGGTTTAGACCTTGGTGATAAAATTGTAAACGAAGAATTATCTTTTTCAGGAACATTACAAAAAAGTGAAACAATAACTGGTGCAACATCAGGTGCTACAGCAACTATTCTTGCTGAAGATTTTGCTAATTCAAGATATACAATTTCTGCTAACAATGGATTTATAACAGGTGAAACTGTAACTGGTGCAACATCAGGTGCTACAGCTGTCGTTGGTAAATACCGTGCAAATCCTATTGAGAATATTCAACAACTTTTAAACTATTCAGATCCAGACCATACAATTGCTGACTTCTTAACACAAATGAAGGAAGAGTTTCTTAATACTATTCCGACAGATACGACTAGTGCTTTAGATACTAGAAAACTTATAAAAAATATTAAATCATTATATCGTGCAAAAGGAACAGATAAGGCTCATCAAGCATTCTTTAGAATGTTATTCAATGAAAATTCTGAGGTATACAAACCTAATGAAGATATGTTACGAGTATCCGATGGTAAATTTTCAACCAATACATTTATTCGTTGCACACAAACAACAGCACAATCAGTTAATGATCCAATATTTTTAGTTGGTCAACAAGTAACACAAACAAATAATCCTGCTTCAACCACAGTAAATGAAGCAACTGCTATTGTTGAGAACATTACGAAGTTTAGAGAAGGTAGTGTAGAGATAATTGAAGTAGAAATAAATGATGATACAACAACTGGTACTTTTGTAAATGGTGAAACAATTGAAGGTGCTAGTTATGATGATCCTAATACCGTTGTAAAACTTACAGTAAGTCAATCAGTAGCAACAACAACTATAACAAATCCTGGTGCCACATTAACAGTTGGTGATGAGGCAACTGTATCAGGAGGTGCTGGTGCAGGTGCTCGTATTCAAGTTAAAGATTTAACAGGTTCAGGTGTTGATGAGGTTATTGTTAATGCAGCTGGTACAGGTTATCAAGAAAACGATTTACTTACATTTAGTTCAGGAACTGCTCAAGCAAGAGTCGCTGTTGTAAATGGTGGTTTTGCACCAGAGACAGGAAGTGTTGCTATTCATTGTGAATTAGAAACAGGAACAATTACAGGAACAGGCTCTGGTGATTTATTACTAGAGGATGCTATTGATAGTGGTGCAGGTGGTAAACTTTTAGATTCTGCTTCACAAGAGGTTGAAACTGAAATTAGATTTGAATTAGAAAACGAAGTAGGCCATTTATTGGCTGAAGATGATGATAACCAATTATCAGATACTTTCTTTATTTTAAATCAAGATTCACAACCAAATACAAATTATAATATGGAGGCTACTGACCATATTACTTTAGAATTAGAAACCCAAGATGATGGATTATATATTGGTGACAAAATAGTTCAAGAAAACTCTAGTGGTGATGGTGATATAACAGATATTAGAATGATTGCAAGTGGTGGTGGATATACAAGTTTACCTACGGCAACATTATCTGGTGATAGATTTATTTCATTAGAAAATGCTACATCAAGTGTATCAGCACCTTATAGTAGAATAGAATTAGAACAAGGTGGTAGACTTTTATCAGATATTGCTTTTGATGGTGCAAGTGCAACTCTTATACCTTATGGTGATAACATAGGAAAAGCAACATCATTAGATATTATTGAACATGGTATTAATTTTACATCAGCACCAACACTTGCGTTTCCTAAATATGCTGTTTTAAAAACAGTTTCAAGTACTATAACTGAAGATGAAACATTTACAACAAATGTAAGTGGTGCAACAGGAACGGTTGTTGACTTTACAGCACCACTTTTAAAATATACAGCAACAACAAGTGAATTAGAAATAGGCGATACAGTTACTTTTTCTGGTGGTACAACAGCTATTGTGGTAAAATCAAATAATCTTACGGCAACAACAACAATTGATACCAGAGTACAAACATCAGGAAAATATATTTCACAAGATGGACAACTTTCTGAATTAACTAAAAAAATACAAGATAGTTTATACTATCAAGATTTTTCATATGTTATAAAAGTTTCAGAATCAATTAACAAATGGCGAGACGCTATTAAAAAGGCAGTTCACCCAACTGGATTCTATGTAACTGGAGAGGTGAATATTGCAACTCAATTAGACGCTCAGGTTAAACGACCTGTTGGTGCTACATTGTCTCAAGGATTGTTCTCTGGTACCGAAGATAGTCCTATCTACATGAGATTAAATACTCTATTCTCTACATTCTTTGGTAGACGAACAGGTGTTGGATTGAAATTTATGAGTAACAATGTTCAGTTAGATGGTAAAACATTATTATCATCAGCTGTTGCAAGAGCAGGTATTGCTGTAAATGTTTCAGACGATTTTGATGATCCAAATACAAATACACAAAAAGAATTAAACTTACATCCAGAAACTACTATTGAAACAGAAAAAAGAAGTAGAAGAAGTTTTTATGAATTAAATAGTTATAAAGTAAGAGGCATAGATATAACTAGTGGGTTTGCATATGCAGGTCCAAGACAAAGAAATTTAAGAGCGCCTTTCAGTATTTACGCACACAATAATGGTGTGCTTTTAGAGGGTGCTACAGAGACAGGAGATTCTAATATTAGATTAGAAAACGAATCAGGAGTAGTTACTAGTGAAACTGGTATATCTGCAAGTACGACAATAGCAGATTGGGCACAATTAAGATTTGGCGGAACTAGAAGTAACGCCAGAGTGAGTATGTTAGAAGATGGCACAGGTGCGATAATAAACGAAACAGCAGGCACGGATACAAGTGATGGTGTTGATGAATTTAGATTAGAGGGTAGTGTTGACGGAGCAACTATGAGATTTCAAGATTTAGAGGGAACCAATAGTAATTTAGGTCATAGAAATAATTTCGCATTTCCTACTGACATCACCCAAGAGCCTTCGTAAACTCTTATAAATAATATAAAAGAACATTAAATTAATGGGAAACTAAAATGGCAGCAATAATAACAAACAAATTTAGAATAAATAATGCCGAGCAGTTCGTAGAATCTTTTTCAGAATCGTCTGCTACGACATATTATTTGTTCATTGGAAGAGCTCATGCGTGGGCAACGGATGCTGATGTTCAAGGTAATTCAATAAATGAAGGAACAGACGCTTCTCCACCAACACCTAATGATGATGTAACATCAGAATTTTACAATTATGATGATATGTTAGGTGCAAAACTAATAACATCAAGTGATGTATCACATTGTATACCTAGAAGAAACTGGACAACAGGAACAACTTATGATATGTATGAACATAATATAAGTTCTTCTAATACAGCAAATAGTGGTGCAACAAACTTATTCGATTCAACTTTCGTAGTAATGAACAGCTCTTACGCTGTTTACAAAGTAATAGAAAATGATGGTGCTTCTGCTTCAACAGTAGAACCAACTTCTACATCAAACTCAATTTTTAGTACATCTGATGGATATAGATGGAAGTATATGTATTCTTTAACATCTGCTGAAACTCTAAACTTTATGTCAACTGACTTTATCCATGTATCAACCGATTCTACCGTAACAGCTGCTGCCGTTGATGGTGCGTTAGACACAATCTTGGTTGTTGCTGGTGGTTCAAGTTACAATGTATCTTCAGGTTCAACTATTTCTGCAATCCCAATTCGTGGTGATGGTTCAAGTGGTGTTGCTTCAGTAACAATTAGTTCTGGTGCGATTTCAGCTGCAACTGTAACAACTGCAGGAACTGGATACACTTATGCATATATTAGAAACGCTGATATTATCGCCGCTACAAATGCTGGTGGTGCAGGATCAGGTGCAAATCTAAATGTAATCATTCCACCTAAAGGTGGTCATGGTAAAGACGCTGTTAAAGAATTAGGCGGCTTCTATGTCATGTTAAACAAATCACTTGTTGGTGTTGAAGGTACATCTGACATTGGTGTTGGAAATGATTTTAGAAGAATTGGTCTTGTAAGAGATCCATATAATTTTGGAACAACAACGGTTGCAACTGCAACAACAAGACGACAAATTTATGCTGCTGTATTTTCATCTGTATCAGGAACATTTACTGCTGATGAAGAAATAAATCAAGCAACAACAGGTGCTGTAGGTAAAGTTATTGAGTACGATTCAACTAATAAAATTTTATACTGGTATCACACAAGATTTCCTGATGTAGGAACAGATAGTAATGGTAACTTAACAGCATTTAGTGGTGCAAACGCAATCACAGGACAAAGTTCAAGTGCAAGTGCAACACCAAATACAAGTAACTCAACAACTACAAACGGAGTATCATTTAGTTCTGGTTATTCAAATCCAGAATTAGCATACGATTCAGGAGATATAATTTATGTGGAAGAAAGAAGTCCTATCACTAGAGCTTCTGACCAAACAGAGAATGTTAAGTTAATTATTGAATTTTAGTAAAGGAATATAATGCCAAGTAAAACTGATTTTAATGTTAGTCCTTACTATGATGATTTTAGTGAAGCTAAAAAATTTCATAGAGTCATGTATCGCCCAGCATTTGCTGTTCAGGCGAGAGAATTAACAACCCAACAAACAATACTACAAAACCAAATTGAAAAATTAGGTGACTCAATCTATAAACATGGATCAATGGTTATTCCTGGTGAAGCCATTTATGATTTAAATTATTATTCAGTTAAACTTACATCTTTCACAGGAACATTATCAAATTTTGTAGGTAGTAATGTAACTGGCGGCACATCTGGCGTAGTTGCTGATGTTGTTGCTGTTGTTGCTACTGACGGTACTGATCCAGACACATTATTTGTTAAATACAAAAACTCTGGTACTGACAATGCTTCAGATAAATTTACAGACGGTGAAACTCTAACAAGTGCGGTTTCAAGTGGTGAGACTGCTGTTGTAGATACTTGTACTACTGGTTCTGCTGCTCATATAGAAGCAGGTACTTATTATATAAATGGTTTCTTTGTTGAAGTAGACCAACAAACTTTAACATTAGACAAATATACAAACACTCCAAGTTATCGTGTTGGTTTAACAATAGGCGAAAGTTTTATTACATCAACTGACGATACAAGTTTATTAGATAACGCAACTGGTTCATCAAATGAAAATGCAACTGGTGCTCATAGATTTAAAATTACACTAACCCTTACAAAATTATCTTTAACATCAACTGCTGACGCTAGTTTCGTAGAATTGTTTAGATTAAAAAATGGTAAAATACAAAATAAACCATTTGATCCTAACAGTCGTACATCTATTGAAGATACTTTAGCAAGAAGAACTTTTGATGAATCAGGAAACTATGTTGTAAATGATTTCGAATTAGATATTAGAGAACACTTATTATCAGGATCAAATCGTGGTGTTTATGCAACTGGTGCTACTTCCGATGATGGTAATACTGCTTCAGAAAGTAAATTAGCATTTGGCTTATCGCAAGGTAAAGCATATGTTCATGGATATGAAATAGGTAAAATAGGAACAACTTATGTTGATGTAGATAAGGCAAGAGATTTTGAAACTGACACAGGTTCTACAACTAGATTTAATGTAGGTTCTTTTGTCAATGTTGAAAATGTTTTTGGTTCACCTGATATTAACTTTGTATCTGGTGAGGTAGAAAACTATAAAACTTTAAGACTAGTAGATGAGGCACACTCAACAAGAGGTACTGTTTTTGGAACTTCTCTTGCTCACATTTATGATATTGGTCGTGCAAAAACTAGAGCATTTGAATACAATGCTGGTACAGCTGCTTCAACTGATTCTGGCACAACAACAATGTTGTCAAACTCGGTTACAACGGATGTAAAATTTAAACACTTCTTATTTGATGTTGAAATGTTTGCTCACTTAAATGTAAGTGGGATTATGTCAGGTGCATTAACAACTGGTGATAAATTAACTGGTGGCACTTCAGGTGCAACTGGTATTGTAGAAAGTGTTACAACTGAAGGCTCAGCAACAATTACAGGTGCTACTCAAGCAGATCCTGTTGTTGTTTCAATGTCTGGTGGTCATAACTTTACAGACGGTCAACAAATACAAATTGCTAGTGTTGGTGGTATGACTGAATTGAATACTAACGATGGTGGTAGTACTTCAATTTATACCGTAAAAAATACAACTTCAACAACTCTTGAATTATTTACTGCTCAAACAGCTGCAACAACTGTGGTTGAACCTGTTGACGGAACTGGTTTTACTGCTTATTCATCTGGTGGTACAGCGAAACATACAACGATAGTTTTAAATGATGTTCAAGGAGAATTTGTTGGAGGCGAAACAATTACAGCACCTACAAACTCTAGGTCAGGAACAGTTCAATTTGATTCAATAGGTTGTAAAGGTTTTGAAATAAAAGATTTTGGTCAAACAAAAGGTATCTCAATGGCAGGAAGTCCAACATATACTTCCAATGTTTCATTAGATTCAACTTATGGTGATAACACAACTTTAACAGGAGTAATAACAACAGTAAATCCTGATGTTTCTCCTGGTAGTATCATTATGAATGGTACAGACGCCAACTCAGCAAACGCTGGCGATTCAATAATTTTAGAGGACGGAACTGAAACTGGTGATTTAGTAAATGCTATTGGTTTAGAAAATCCTGCTGACCAGGCTGATATATTAGTTGGTTCTGGAACTAAATTTACAACTGAATTAAAAATAGGTGACCAAATTAACTTTACTGATGATGGTGGTAGTTCAGTTACAAGAATTGTACAAAACATTGAATCAGATACAAGATTACAAACAGTTCGTGATTTAAGTACTGCTGTTGCAACATCAAGAGAATTAGTAAGACAAAGAACAAAAATTCAAGACGCTATTACAAACACAGCAATATTTAAATTACCTTATAATGTAGTTAAAACATTATTAACAACTGACAACTCTGGATTAAGTGATACAAGTTTCAAAATAAGAAGGCAGTTTGTTACAACTCTTTCAAGTTCAGGTACTGCCACATTTACTGCTGGTACTAACGAAGTATTTACTGCATTTAGTGAGGGTGATTATACACTATCAATTATGGCAGTGGGTTCTGGTAGCACAGGTGCTGCTGGTGATATTATATCACTATCAACTGGAAGTGATTTTTCACTTGGCGGTTCTCCAACAGGTAAAACTTTAACGATAGATTTAGGTAGTGGTTATAATGCTCACAAAGTAAAACTAACTGCAACAATTTCAGCTTCGGTTGTTGGCGCAAAAACAAAAACAAACACATCAGGCGAAACAGTAACAGTAGATACTGAAGCACTTGCTACAGACGATTTCATAAGTCTTGGTAAGGCAGATGTTCACAAATTAAATAGTGTGTTTATGGCTGACGATTTTGATACAGCTGCAACAACAAGTGATACAGATATTACAAGAAGATTTGAATTAGATACTGGACAAAGAGATAATTTCTATGACATTGGTAGATTAAAATTAAAAGCTGGTGAAAACCCACCAACTGGAAGATTATTAATTAACTTTGATTACTTTGAACATGGTGCTGGAAATTTCTTTAGTGTAGATAGTTATTCTGGTTTCACATACAAAGATATTCCTGGTTACACCTCTGATGTAACTGGTCAACAATTTCCTTTAAGAGATTGTTTAGATTTTAGACCAAGAGTAGATGACGCTTCTACAATTAATTCTGGTGGCGTTGATAGGTCTTTTGATGGCACAGGTGCTTCTGCAATTGAATTTACAAAAATTAATACCGATGTAACTGCTGATTTAGAATATTATCTGGCAAACAGAGCAAGAGTTTATTTAACTTCAAAAGGACAATTTGAAGTAGTTAAAGGTGCTTCTGCTATTGAACCTGGTTTTGGTGAACAATTAAAAGACGCTATACATTTATATGATGTGTATATGCCTGCTTATACTTTTGATACAGATACAATTGAAATAAAAGCAATTGATAATAGAAGATACACCATGAGAGATATTGGTGGTTTACATAAGAGATTAGAAAATGTTGAATACTATACTCAACTTAACTTATTAGAACAAGACGCTAAAGCATTACAGATACAAGACGCTGATGGCTTTGATAGATTTAAAAATGGTTTCATTGTAGATAACTTTACAGGTCATGGTATTGGTGATGTAAGTGATCCTGATTATTCTATATCTATGGATATGGCTGCAGGAGAATTAAGACCTTCACACCATATGGACAATAGTAATTTAATTGAATCAGATTCATCATTAGCAAACAGCGATGCTATGACCGATGCTATTAGAAGCACAAATGGTTATAAAAAAACTGGTGATTTAATTACTTTACCATATACTGAAACAACAGAAATAGAACAACAATTTGCTAGTACAACTGTTAACCTAAACCCTTATGATGTAATATCGTTTGTTGGTCAAGTTACTTTAACACCTGACCAAGATGATTGGATGGAAACAGAAACACTTCCAGAAATGACAATTGAAATACCTGGTGTCTTTGATACATTAACTGACGCTGCTGGTGCAAATGTACAAGAAATAAATCTAGGTACTGTATGGAATGAGTGGAATAATAACTGGTCAAGTATTGATGTTGCTGGTACTGAAGTAACTGAAAGAACAGGTCAGCAAAGACGAAATCAATGGCCTTTCCTTAGAAGAGCAGGAGAGAGAACAACAGTCGCAACGCAAGAAGTTAATAATAGAACAAGAACAGGTATTAGAACAACTTTACAACCTGGTGGATTAAGAAACACAAGTATTGGTAATAGAGTCGTACAGGTTGCCTTTGCAACATTCATAAGAGCAAAAGATATTTCATTTAGTGCTGTAGGTATGAAACCTGATACAAGAATTTATCCTTTCTTTGATGGTGTAGATATATCAACACTAGTAACACCAACAGGCTCAACTGCTGGTGCAGCTTTGACAACTGATTCTACTGGTGCTGCTACAGGTGTATTTGCTTTACCAACACCAACAGTCGATTCAAATCCAAGATGGAGAACAGGTAAAAGAACATTTAGATTAACTTCAAGTTCAACTAATTCAAAAGTTTCAGGACTTGTAACAACATCAGCTGAATCAGATTATACAGCAAAAGGATTAGTTCAAACAGTTCAAGGAACAGTTATCTCAACAAGAGAAACACAGGTACAAAGAACAACACAAACAGATAGTAGTCAAATCATAGGTGCAATTGGTACTAGAGTAGTAAGAGAAACAGGTGGAGAGTGGTTTGATCCAGTTTGTCAATCATTTATGGTTGACCAAACAGACGGAATATATGTAACAAGTATTGAAGTTTACTTTGCAAGTAAATCAAGTGCGGTACCTGTAACACTTCAAATTAGAACAATGACAAATGGTTATCCAACTACAACGGTTGTACCATTTGGTGAAAAAACAGTAGCAGCTGCTGACATTAGTACATCAACGGATGCTTCTACAGCAACAAAATTTACTTTCCCTAGTCCTGTATTCTTACAGAATGGTATTGAATATGCGTTTTGTGTAATTTCAAATACAGACGAATATACAATGTACACAGCAAGACTAGGACAAACTACACTAGACGCTACTAGATTAATTTCACAACAGCCATATCTTGGAAGTATGTTTAAATCACAAAACGCTTCTACATGGACTGCTGACCAAAACGAAGATGTTAAATTTAAAATTAATCGTGCTTCATTTACAACAAATACAGACGGTGTTGTTTATCTTGTCAATGATGAATTACCAACAAAAACTTTAAGACAAAATCCTATTACAACAATTGCTGGTACTACAAATGAGGGAATTAATGCTAGTGTAACTAGTGTCGCCATGGTTAGTACAAAACAATTTCCTACTTCAGGAACTATATTAATTGGTTCTGAACAAATTACATATACAGGAAAATCTTCAACTGCATTAACTGGTTTAACTAGAGGGGCAAACTCTACAACTGCTGCTACACATAGTAGTGGTGCTGCTGTAGGCTCTTTAGAAATGAGAGTACATCATAGAAATCACGGTATGCATGGTACATCAAACAATGTAACAATTGCTGGTGTTGCTTCTGGTACTTACAACGGTGTTGCTTCAACAAATATTAATGGTACATATACATCTATTAAAGATCCTAAAATGCACAGCTATGTAATCACAGCACAAAACTCTGATTTTGCAACTGCATTAGGAGATGTCGGCAGCACTACTGTTACTGCAACAAGAAATATTTTATTTGATGTATTACAACCTGTGGCTGGTATTATTCAACCACCAGGAACAACTATTGGTACAACATTAAGAGCAACAACTGGTAAAACACTAGAGGGTAGTGAAACAGAATTTAGTTTAGTAACTGCTTCAAATCAAGTGGCAGTAGAATTAAACGAAGATTATTATATGACTAGTCCTAAAATTGTTGCTTCTGCAATAAATGAGACTAACGAAATGTCAAGTAGCAAATCTTTAAATTTAAATATTACATTAAACTCAACAGCTGAAAATTTATCACCTGTTGTTGATACTACTAGATTAAGTACTCACTTAATACGAAATAACTTTTATAGTCCTGTTTCAGGAACTACACCAGACTTTGTAGCAGACACAGCAAAAAGTGGTGGTAGTTCAGCTGCAAGATATGTTACGAAACCAATTGTATTAACTAACAATTCAACAGCACTAGATATTAGATTATCTGCTTATGTTCCTTCAACTTCGGAAGTTGAAATGTATTTTAGAACGACATCAGCTGATGACGCTAGAAGCATAAAAGAATTAGCATGGACACCGTTTAATGATGATGGATCACCTGATACAGCTGTTACACCAACAGACGATAATAAAACATTTAAAGAACATCAATATAGTGTTAGTGATTTACCGTCATTTACATCTTTTCAATTAAAAATAGTTCTAAAAGGAACAATAAGTTCTTATCCACCTAGGGTAAAAGATTTAAGAGGAATTGCTCTGGCAGTTTAATCATATGAGTGATACTGCAAAAGTACAAGGTCATACACATTTAGTTAGAGATTTAAAATCTCAAGCAATTATCAATACTGATTCAGACGCTTATGCTAGATACATGGCTAGAAAAGCAAAACAAAAAGCAAAAGATGATGAGGTAAGAAAAGTAATTAGAGATGTTAATGAATTAAGAAATGAAATGAGAGAAATAAAAGATTTAATAATAGGAATGAAAGATGGCAGATAGAAGTGTAGCAGCAGGTGATTCGTTAAATAAATTACGATATGAATTTAATGGCACAGCTGAAGATATAGGAGAAATTTCAGGTATAACAGGTGCGAGTGGTATTATTGCTGACGCTACCGATGTTGTTGAAGCTATAACATCATTGAATACTGACTTAACAACTATATCAACTGATAATCATATTTTTAGTGGTGGATCTATAATTTTTGAAGGTGCAACTGAGGATTCTTATGAAACAACTTTAGCAGTTACAGATCCTACAGCAGATAGAACAATAACTTTGCCAAACGCAACTGGTACTGTTTCTGTAATTGACGCTACAGAAACATTAACAAATAAAACTTTGACAGCACCTACTGTAACAAGCGGTGTATTTAATACAGCTCTTTCAGGCACAGCCGTAAAAGATGAAGATGGTATGGATTCTAATAGTGCAACTGCTTTAGCAACTCAACAAAGTATTAAGGCATATATTGATAATCAAATAACTGCTCAAGATTTAGATATTGCACCAGATAGTGGTACAGGACAAAGCATAGATTTAAATAGTGAAACATTAACTTTCTCTGGTGGTTCAAATATTGCTAGTAGTGCTTCAAGTAATACAGTAACCTTTGCTATTTCAGATGTAGTACAACTAACTGCTTCTCAAACATTAACAAACAAAACTTTTACAAGTCCTACAATCAATGCATTTACAATGACAAGTGGAACAAATAGTGGAATGAATGTAGGTTCAGGTGGTATTGTATTTGAGGGTGCAACTGCTGACGCTCACGAAACAACTTTGACAGCAGAAGATCCTACAGCAGACGCAACAATCACAATACCAAACGATTCAATAACTTGTATAACAACAGCAACACACGCAACAAAGGCATTACATATTGCAAAATGTATTGCATTAGGATAGGATAAATAGTTATATGGCAGATAGAAGTGTAGCAGTAACAGACACATTAGAAACGCTAAGAACAACTTACAATTCAACGGCAACGGATTTAGGTGATATAGCAGATTTATTAAGTGCAACAGGAACAATAGCATCCTCTACGGATGTTGTAGAAGCTGTTACAGCGATGAATACAGAAATTGCTGCTTTAAAAGCAGGTACTTCCGTATTTGAAACAAAGATAGTTTTTGAAGGTGCAACAGATGACGCTTACGAAACAACATTGGTTGTAACTGACCCAACTGCTGATAGAACAATTACATTACCTAATTTAACTGGTACTGTTTCACTATTAGACGCAACTGAAACTTTAACTAATAAAACACTAACAGCACCAACTCTTACAAGTGCTGTCTTAAATACTGCTGTCTCTGGTTCTGCTGTGTTAGACGAGGATAATATGGCGTCTGATAGTGCAACACAGGTAGCAACTCAACAATCAATCAAAGCTTATGTTGACGCTCAACTTACTGCTGAGGATTTAGATATAACTTCCGATAGTGGAACTATTGCAATTGACCTTGATAGTGAAACACTAACAATTGCTGGAGGAACAGGTATTGATACAACTGGTTCTAGTAATACAATAACAGTAGCAGTAGATAGTACGGTTGCAACATTGACAGGATCTCAAACTTTGACTAACAAAACTTTGACAAATCCGACTATTAATTCACCGACAATTACTACACTAACTGCAACAAATTTAACATTAACAGATTCAAGTATTGTATTTGAAGGTGCAACTGCTGACGCTCACGAAACTACACTTACAGTTACAGATCCAACAGCAGATAGAACAATTACTTTACCAAATGAGACAGGAACACTAATAACCTCTGCAAGTGCAGCTACAAATGCTTTCTCAATATCAATCGCAGCTGCATTAGGGTAAAATGTATAAATAGTAGTAACAAGGATATAAAAATATGGCATTATCAACAATATCAGGTACAACGGGAATCACAGACGCTACGATTACCTCTGCTAAATTAGCAGATTTTGCGGCTGCTGTAGATTTAAATGGTGTTGAATTAATTTTAGACGCTGACCAAGATACTTCGATTACAGCAGATACAGACGATAGAATAGATTTTAAAATTGCAGGCGTTGAACATATTTCAATTAGTAACTCATCTGGTGATACAGTTATTAAACCAATGGTTGACGCTAAAGATATTTTATTTCAACAATATGATGGAAGAACATTATTAGATATTAATGATGGTGGTTATGTCGGTATCGCAAACGGTGCCACAGGTGCTGGTGCAATCAGAATTTTTGAAGATACAGACAACGGTTCAAACTATGTAGGTTTAACTGCAGGTAGTATCGGAACATCACTTACATTTACTTTACCAACTGCTGATGGTTCTTCAGGACAGTTTTTAAAAACAGACGGTTCTGGTGCTTTATCTTTTGATACAGTATCAAGTGCTGCTGACGATTTAACAACTGGAGACGCTGCTGTTACACTTGCAACTTCAGCAGGAAATATCACAATAGACGCTCAAGGCGGCGATACAGATATTATATTTAAAGGTACTGATTCAAGTTCAGATATAACTGCTCTTACTTTAGATATGTCAGCTGCTGGCGAAGCAATATTTAATGCAGGTATTACAATTGCTGATGCTGGAACAATAGGTTCTGCTTCTGACAAGGATGCAATCGCAATAGGCTCAGATGGTGATGTTACATTTACACAAGATTTAGAATTACAACACGATGGTGCTACATTATCTTTTGGT
>VTLG01016676.1_pt1 | contig 20695 bp, 28 predicted proteins | sample 4694571 | NCBI WGS metagenome assembly VTLG01 (sample SAMN12604809, study PRJNA352737) | marine metagenome | biome: ENVO:00000447; feature: ENVO:00000209|ENVO:00000569|ENVO:01000036; material: ENVO:00002151; isolation source: viral sequences binned using virsorter ... | reverse complement strand
ATGTTTCATATGCCTAGTTTCTTCTCCTCGTCAAATGTCTTAGCAGGTAAACTCTCTGCTTCTGTAGGTAGTAATGTATCTTTAGCTGTCATGAAAATGCACGACATATTCAGATTAGGATTACTGAGTAGTATCGTCGATGTAGGGTTGTTCTTATTCTCTGTAATGACCATATATAGAGGTATTGGCCTATCTACATTGATCTCCATCGTGTAAGCTGGCACTTCGTTGTATTTTTCCATCAACTCAAGGATCAAATACTCTGGACCTCCCTTTGTACACAGCACCTGCATCGGAACCACAGTAGCGAACGGTTCACCCGCTGCTACAAGCGGAAATAACAACAAAATTGCTCCCAATAGCTTTTTCATTATGGTTTCTCCGGCCACACTACATCTTCAGAATTCTCCACACTGGCTGGTAAATCACGTAAAGCTTCTCTATAAGCCGCCATATCATCTGACATATATACGTCAGATAAAGCATAAAAGTCTGTTGCAGCTAGAAGCTCGTTCCTTTCTTTGCGAACGCGATCCCAGTTTCCCTTCACAATGGCTGCTTTCATCTCATCGGCAGTAGGAAATGTACCTTTATCATCATCCCACTCGCAAGTAAGCTTTAGACTAGGTGTTCCATAAGTGCCAGTCTGCATTATACCCACTACAGCGTCTACGTTTACAAGATTAAGAGCATAACCAAAGTCATCAGGCAATATCTCATCAGGCTTGTTGTAAAAAGAATTCATTAGTAAGATCTTACAAATGAACAAGAAAATTGTGTTCTTGCAGCGCCACTATCAAGAACATTAGCGTAAGAACTGTTTTGACTGTTCATTGAGTAAAACTCTATATCTGTACTTGCCGCAACTTTCACACGTATGGTTGCAACATACGAACCTTGATTGTAACCAACGGCACTAACACCACTATTGGGTTCATATTTTATCGTGCCACCAATATAAAGTTGAGGTTGTAAAGAGTGGCCGGGGTCTGCTCCACCCGCCTGACAAGCCAGTATATACTTTATATCACAAAACCCAGCAAACGGTGTTATCACCTTGTCATTAGCATTATCCCACATATTGCCAATTTCTGTTACCTCTGTCCATCCAGTTACTTTCGCAGAAGAACTGGCAGCTATGGTTTGGCCTGCTGTTAAATGCCTGTGTGCGAAGTAAGTCTCTTTGTGATCAACCACAAACCATCCACCATCACTTACACAGAAGCTTACAAAATCACCTTTCTGGTGCCCAGTCCAAGCCTCACTTCCTGCATCCATAACGCGAACGCTGTTTGTACCAGTTGCGTCCGCTGAAACGATAACGGTTACGATACAAGTATCCGCTCCTGTAACGGTGATTAGTGGCAATGTTATATCACGCGGCGCACCAGGTGTGGTTGTAACAATCAACTCTGATTTACCAGAAACATCAGCTTCTACGATTGCGTGATTGATAGTTGTGTGTAAAATATTCGTAGAACCGGCAGATAACAAACTACCATTTACTGTAAATGTCTTGGTAGAATCTATAGTGATTCCCGCCCCAGAGCTAGTGATTTCGTCTAATACAATTTTTGCTACCATAATGTTATCCTCAAATAATTGTCAGTGTGGTAGTGCTAGAAAGTGTCATAGTGACTGTACCACCGCCATCGTTAATAGTAATTGGTCCACATAAAAAAGCGTTCTCTGATGTGGGTATGTTAAACGTAGTATCTGATGTTATCTCTGTGTAGTTATAGAAGTAATCTCCTTCTGTAGATATAGACCCACCGGCCACTGTAGCCCAGTCTATGTCTGTTGCACTAGACTTCTGTAAAAATTGGCCAGTAGTGCCAGCAGAAGTGGTGTCTAACGCAGCTACAGCTATACTGTCATCTGCAGGTACATTTAGACCCAGTTCGTTACCAGATACTAAAATCTGTACGTTATTAGTGCCAGACGGTGTAACTGTGTCAAACGTTAAATTACTCCCAGAGATGCTATAACTAGCAGGATCTTGTCTTACACCATCAATAAACGCCAGTACAGCATTTTTAGTCCCTGGCGACTGCCCCATAGCAAACGGACCTGCAGCGCCGCCATTATGACTACTTGCAGAGAAGTTTCCATTGGGATATGGTGAGTTTCCTATATATGCCATTTTAACTCCATCCTAAAGATACTGCTTGGATTCGTGTTTCTTTTGCTACGCTCTGATTTAGCGTCTTAACGCGGTACTTCATCGCGGTGCCTGGTGTACCTGCAGTGACATCATGTGCTGATACAATAAAATGTGAACCTGTAGTACCTTTTGCTTCCAGCGTCATAGCTGTCCAATTACTGCCATTATCAGCGCTGAATTCTGCTGTTAAATCTGTGTTTAGCGCTGCTGTGCCAGCTCCATTAGTGTAGGTCATCACGAGATCGCCCTTGGTTGCAGTTGTTTCTGCTGTAGTGGCTACAGATTGGAGCGTCATATCACTTGGCGTATCGTGGTTCGTAGGTCGCTTTATGACGATGATTCCTGACCCGCCATCATAACCAGCTTGATAACCGGTCGCTTGTCCACCGCCACCACCGCCACCGCCTGAGTTGACAGCACCAGCAACAGGTTGCGTGCTTGGGCCGCCACCTTGTCCGCCGCCGCCTTGACCTCCAGCACCGTACCCGCAGGCGACTTGACAGTCTCCTCCACCTCCGCCACCGCCGTACCAAACATTGACACCAGTTCGATAATTGTTCTGTCTCCCATCGCCGCCAGCCGTTGGACCGCCACCAGTATTGTTAACGCCCGGCGCTCCTGCACCCCCACCACCTGATCCTCCCTTGAAGGCTGTGTTACAGGTTCCTCCCACATGACCTTGCCCGGCTACTGCGCTGCCTGTTACGCCATGCTCCTGTTGGCCGCAACCTCCAGCAGATCCACCATCTTTCTGGTCAAGATTTCCGGCCGAAGGACCACCGCCACCACCACCTACGGCCGTGAAGGTTAGAACACCATCAAGGGTAACAGTGCTATCATTGCCGCGAAGGCCAGTAACTGAAACCGCGCCACCTGACCCTCCTGCACCAACAGACATGCTATGAGTTCCTACAACAGTAGTCACTGAAGTTTCTTCAAGCATACCGCCAGCACCACCGCCGCCACCATTATCACCCCCGCCTCCGCCGCCGCCAGCTAGAATAAGGATATCAACATCTTGCTGTGTATCTGTAGTATAAGAGGTGACGCCAGAAAGAAAGGAATGGATCGTATAATCACCCACAACTGTTATTGTGCCTCCAGTTACTGTTGGGGTTGTTGTTGAGATTCCGCTATAGTAATTCGCCGCATTTCGCACCTCACCAGTAGATGCTGAAGCATCTATACCAGTAGCGTCTATGAAAGCGTCTTCGGTCTGGTCTACTAGGTTATATTTTGCCAGTGATCCATTAGCGGCAACCTTGAAACCTAGCAAAGCAATATCATCTTCGATTGCTGATGTATCACTAGCAGGCACATTGCCCAGTTGAGCCAATGGAACATCACCACTGCTCAGATTAGATGCGTCAGTTGGGTCTGGATTCACCATGTCGCTTGAAACTTTAGTTAGTGCCAAAATACGATCCTCTAAATTGTTCTGCTATGTGCGCCTTAGCATCTGATAGACACCTAGGCAGCATGTCGTTCGGTGCTATTGCCATCCATACCACCAAGAACGGTATTAAAAACCAATGCGCTACTCGCGCGACCCCAACAATAAACCCCACTCAACTCCATCCTAACGACACTGCTTGTATTCTTGTCTGTTTTGAGACGCTTTGATTCAATGTTTTAACTCTATACCGCATTTTGTAAGGAGCTGTTATAGTGCTAGTTATAGTTACATCATGCTTGCTAATTATAGTATGACCACCGGTTGTGCCTTGAATATCACCCGCAACAAGTCCTAAGTCCGTCCACGTACCACCATCATCTGCACTAACCTCCGCGGTTAAATCTGTACCCACTGTAGTGCTACCACCTCCGGCTGTAGTGTAGGTCATGACAAAATCACCTTTTGTAGGTGCAGATTCTGCCTCTGTAAACTCTGATACTAGTGTCATATCAGCGCCTGGAGATCCTGCAACGTCTATAACCTCTGTAACAACATGACCATCGCCACCATCCTTACCGTATCGCCCAGCACTGCCGCCATAACCACCACCGCCTCCTGCTGCTGCTATAGAACCGGAGTTAGATAATGTTCCTGCATAAAGCGCGAGAATCTTGCCGCCTCCAGAACCCCCACCTCCACCGAGACCCCCATGACCGCCTGAGACCGAATTACCACCAACAGAGCCACCTGCTACTATACTCCCAGAACCCCCGATAGTTAAATCACCACCTACTATTAATATCAATAAACCACCTGTTCCATCATTACCGTTCATCGCAGCTCCGCCAGATGACACGCCGCCTGGATTACCAGCACCACCGGCTTTTACACCATAAACAGTATAACCACCCCCAGAACCACCAGCGCCACCATAAGCAACACCATCTCCAGCTAATGTCTGACTACCGCTTGAAGCATAGGCGCCACCACCCCCTGGGCCACCAGAAAATACACTGCCAGCTGCTCCACCGCCTATATACAAGGATGGTCCTTCAGAATAACCACCACCAGCTCCTCCGCCACCAGTTGATAAAGTTGCTGCACCACTACTTCCAGGATGACTTGGAGCGTCTGCGCCAGAGATTGTACTACTAGCGCCACCTGCGCCACCCACTAGTCCTACTGTATATATCTTTCCGTTGCCGTCAATTCCGGGTTGGTTAGCAACAGCAGCTACAGCAGCATTACCCGTGCCAGCAAAATCAGCCGCTGCAAGAACGTCTGTAGATCCTGATTTAAGCAAAGGTAATCTTAAACCAGTTGCCGAAACAGCAGAACTATCGGATCCACCAGCGACGGTTGGATTTGCAAATGCTCCCCTGGCTGTCATTGACAGTGTTCCGTTAATAGTGCAATTACCAGAAACATACACCAGCATCCCTCTTGCTGGTTGATCTATAGTTAATGTATTACTAGCATCTATAGTCAAGCTACTGTAGTTTTTAACCAACATGTCACCGTCGTAAGAACCTGATTTGTTCAATACAATTTCATTAGTATCGGTGGATATAGTTACCGCCCCATCAGAATCATCGCCAAAGTAATTTCCAGGAGTAACACCACTAAAATACTTAGCAGCATTCCAAGATTGGTTCGTAGAATCAATTGTGTCAATTCCAGTTTGATCTACAAAGGCATCTTCCGTCTGATTAACTAGGTTGTATTTTGCCATAGAACCAGCAGTCGCAACCTTAAAACCTAGAAGAGCAATATCATCTTCTATGCCAGATGTGTCACTGGTTGGAATAGAAGCCCAAGTTCCATCCTGTTTCAGAAACGTTCCCGCAGAAGCTGCAGAAGAACCAGAAATATTGCGAATAGCAACCTCATTATCCGCCAAGGTTCTCGTGCTTTGCTTTACCTTTGTGATGGCCATTTATAATACCTCATTACCATTATCTACCCATTCAAGAATAGCTTGATAATGCCTATTGTCAGTTGCCGTTGGAATACACATTGTTTCGCCATCAATAACAGCCTCTACCATTTGATTGGTTTCATTTGTATATTTTGCGCTTGTAATATTCATTTATAACTCCGCATCTGCCGTCCAATGACCCTCTACATAGGTTTCCGAACCAGTTGACGTCCAATATACATTAGAGGTTCCCTCACCCGTGCTTATCCATGTGCCAGTTATGTCTGATGCACCACCAGACATATTTGTAACTTTTCCTGAGTTTCCTGTACTCGCACCATACGTGACCATTGTAGGAATTCCTCTTTTAGGTACTTTGAAATACACCATCATAGCGCCCGGTCCAGCAGTAGGATGACGAATTAACCAATCACTGGTAGTCGTAATAGAGCCAGGATCAGTTCCTTGATTGTAACTCTTTTCGTAATACCTCTGGCAAGCTTCTAACTCTTGCGCGAATGTCCTTGACTTAAATGTAGTCGCTACACTACCAAATTCTAATTGAACGTGAGCAATATCTACCCCGCCTAATAACGTTTTTGTATCTGGAACATTAAATCCAACAGTATAATAAGTGCCTGATTGAGTTGGTATCGTCCACGTCTTGGTAAATTTTGTCCACGTAGTGGTGATTTCCCCAACATTTCCTCCACCGCCCACCCATGTAAGATCTCCATCAGCAATAGTTCCTGATGCGGATCTCAACCAAACTGACATCATAACAACTTGCCCTGAAAGTTTATGAGGCGGAGTGGTTTCTATTCGTTGAGTAAATTGCTGCGAGAGAGCTGAGGTATTATTAATCCATCGAGCATAATATCCTGGACCATCGGGAACATCAACTTGTCCAGAAGTAAACCCATATCGAATTAAGCTACCTGTAAAATTATTACCTTCAAACCTCCAACGATCTGCTGTATATATATTCGTAGAAGTGGTTAAATTAAAAGTGGTACCTCTCTGCCAGATATCAAAATCTCCATTAATAATAATATTTGGAGATTCTCTATCCCAACTGGCACTTGTACCATCTGTGACTAAATACTTACCAGCGTTGCTAGTTTGTGTAGGTAAAGAGTCTACTGTAGCCCAACTAGTAGTACTTCCATCAGTGGTCAAATACTTCCCGCTCTGACTAGTCTGTGATGCCACCTCATCAGGAACGGTATCCCAAGACAACGTACTAACGCCATCCGTCTTAAGAAACTGTCCAGCAGATCCTGTTCCAGCAGAGATCTTAGGAAGCGTTACAGTTCCATCAGCTGGTACAATTGTAGTACCAATATCGTTGATGCCTATAACTTGATAATCATCACCCAGTGTCATTCCGGCGCTGAGAGTAACAGTAGTAGGAGAACCAGCTATTGTATAACTATTAGTCTGTTGTTTTACACCATTTATAGTTACGATTAACGATTGTACATTAGGTGCTAACCAACCTAAGGGTATATCAGTCTGAGAAGCTGTAGCTGTGCCTGGAGTTATCTCCCGAATATCACTAGCTTTTAGTTCTACTTTACCAATGTAAGACATTACGCTATGATCTCCAATACTGAAGCAAATACAGTTAATTTACCAGCAGCATCAGAAGACGTTGCATGCAGCCTATCATCTTCTAGAAGATTCAATTTCACGCCGTCTAGAACTAAGGTAGATCCTGCGGGTACTGGAACATTTTTAGCAATATCAAAGTAAACCCCTGCCGTATCATCATAAACTTCTAACGTGATATTTGCGGTATCTGCTGCATGAGTGTTTGCTACAGTGCAAGAGTGGATTACCGCTGTATCTCCAGTGCCGCTAGGGCAGGTGTATACCAACTGTCTAACATTGTTAACTAACGCGAATGCGCCAAACGTAAAGTTATTTGTTGCCATATTACCCTCCTAGAGCTATGGCCATGGCTACGGCCGTTCCTGCTGGGTCACCACTCGATGGCGGTGTAGCCCATGTTCCATCACCTCGCCAAAATGTTCCCACAGCTGCGCCAGTTCCACTATTTAGATTAGCTACAGCTAAATTACCGGTTACACCTGTTGATAATGGTAAACTTGTTGCATCTGTTAAGTCGAAAGCTGGAGTAGCATCTACACCGCCTAATGAGACAGATACGCCACCATAAGACAAGGAAGAATTTGTTAAATTCGCATTAGCTAATGTACCCGTTATGCTACTTGCACTTAAGTCCATTGCTAATTCTGTACTTTCTATTACAAGACCACCATTAGCTTTTAGGTCTACGCTAAATTCATCTCCAACGCTAAGATCCAAACCATCACCAGCTGTGTATGCTGTTGCAGATGGCGAAGCCCAAGATCCATCACCACGCCAGAATGTTGATGCGCTGGCGCTTGTTCCACTATCTAAAGCCGTTACAGGAACATTAGACAGTCCCAATGTAATAGTACCAGAACCCGTAATGGGTGAACCACTGTCTACATCTATACCATCTGTTCCAGTTACAGCAACACTAGTAACTGTACCAGTACCTGGCATCGTCTTAGCTTCCCAATTTACACCACCAAAAGTTAATACTTGGTTGTGCAAAGGCGTCATAGTGCTATCGACGTTATCTAAATCATTTATATCAATAACTACATTAGCAGTTCCATCGAATGGGTTACCAGCTATATTTCTAGATGTTTCTAATGCTGTAGCAGTACTAGCATTGCCAGTCAATGCTCCCACGAGGTCTGTAGATGTAACAGATGTCAACCCGGTCAATGTGGTATCTAAATTTAATGTTACCGCACCTGAGGTCCCGCCGCCATTTAAGTTGGTTCCCGCGGCTACGCCAGTGATATCGCCAGCTAATGGAATAGAAGAAATTAAAGCTTTTTTAGTTGAGTTATCTGTTACATCTTGCACGATAACATAATCACCAGCGACTGGTGTAATAGCACTTAACTCTGCTAAGTCTAATGAGATAGTTGCAACAGGATTAGAAGAACTATAACCTGTCGTGGTTTTATCTAAGCCATCACCGACATCTATACCGCTAAGCATGAAATCTCTAAGTACTGAAGCGCCTACCTTTTCGTCCGTTAGTGGTGCTTCTCTTGTTAGATAAAGATAATCGTCATACGCTAGTCCAGAAGACGAGCGTGCTGTCATATCAATTACTTTTTCAACGGCCATAAATAATTCCTATGAAGAACCAGCAGTCACGATATACGTACCAGAACCGCTTGCCGGTATAATGTGTGTGCTAGACGAGATAATATTGTTAACCTGTTGTGTAACACTCGAGCTAACCGGTTGCTGCTCTGGAGATACAGCGAGTACAAAACTCGATGTACGTTTGAATCGACGATGTCGTTGTGTTAGTGCTGCTCTGATACGTCCTAACAACGATTCTAATTGTCCTGCATATATCTCGTAATCAGGTTGTCGATAGTGAGCTTTCATGGTTGTAATGCCATGAAGTAGTATCAATTGAGGTTCTATCGATGTTAAATCGATATCCTCTGCAAAAGGTTTTAAACCAGAATTATATTCTAGTCTAATATTGTCCTCTGATGTGTCAGGCGCAGGCCATAATTCTAACTTTGGGACACCACCATCTTCGAGAATATCCCAACGCTCTGGAAGTTGTGTATTGATAGATTCAAAATTATGCTCTGCAGGAGATATACCTGACGGAATAGCAACGTAGTTTTCATCACTAGCGCGTTTAACAGATACTACTAATGGTTTGCGTAAATTGCAATCGCTAGGAACGTTATATGTCGTTTGATTAGCAACGGTAGTACCTGGAACGGTATCGTTTATTTTATTTGTTAATACGTCACCAAACTCATAGAATAACTGTTCTTGTCCGCTTCTTAAGGCGGAATCTAGCAGATTCTTTTGTAGTATGGCACCGCTACCAGACGAACTAAACCCTAGTCTCTGTGCCAGTTCTGTTCTTAGACTTAGCAGTGTTCTCGCTGCCATCTGCTTTCTTCTCCTTTTCTATAATACGATTTATAGAAACCTCTATGCCATCCATGTAACTTTCACCAAATACTTTTTTAAGTTTATCGGTGCCGTGTGATTGTTCTAATCGATTTATTTCTGCATCGAAATCATCTATTTCATGACGTTCGTTAGTCTTGCCTATAATCTCAAGATTTTCATTACCCCAACCAGATATCCATATTGGAAACTCATGAGCCGGAATAATCTTTTGAACCGTTGAAAATTGGTCCTTTCTTACCATAACCTGTAAAATTGGTACATTCATTTTTCTCTCCCTTGAAAATAAACCGAAGGGGGCTTTCGCCCCCTCCGTATACAACGTTTACGCACCAGAAGCCATAATAGCACCGTGGCAATTCATGCGGTTTGCAGTAAGCGAACCACGCCATGTCATGCCCCAGTAGTAGTTATAACTATCATGCTCACGAGGAGGCTTCCTCGCAATCATGTCGTTGTCCTGAATAGGACGCAGAGTCAGGTGATTTAGGTTAAGCATGTAACAACGCTTGGTCCATAGTACAGAAGTACCGTTACTTGGTGTAGAACCAGAAATAGCATCAATGTCTTCGAAGACTGGATCCCAAATAAGGGGTACACCTTGAAAGAAGAGACCGGTAAAAGTACCGCTATCTTTAATCTCGGTGGATGGATCCATGTTCCAAGGAGCATTCATGGTGCCTGGTTGTACCGCATAACGATCTAGTTTAGCGTCTACAGCGAGCTCATAACCTTTGATAAAATCAGTGCCGCAAAGAATGAAGTTAGGACTGCCGCCATTCTTTTGGCAAGCACGCCACATCGTATGCATTGCAGCTAATAGATCTGCATGCGCATAGCCAGTGGGGCTAGTAGTACCAAATGTGTTTAGACCACTACCCGTATCAAAGTTACTGCGCCAATAGCTATTAGAAGCACGGTCAATACCACCGACCGTTCCCGTTCGGGAGTCAAAAGGAACTAGAAAATCTAGACCATTGATCGCTTTGCTAGCCGTTGAAGTACCACCACCTACCGTAATCGTGCCATCAAGATGCAAAGACTGATCGAGGATCTTCTCGAAACCAAGTCGAAGCACTTCCATAGACTCGTTAAAGACGTTGGTTAGTTGTACAAGACTCGCGGCGCTTGAGTTACGCGGGCTTTGTGAATCGCCAATAAGAATACCGTTACCAAGTAAGTAGTCTTCAGAGAACTTGAAACCGTCGTGTGCCGAGTTCCAAGGATAATAAGCCTGTCTTACAGTGTCACGGGTGTTATAGCCAACAGTGTCTGAGACATTTAGTGAGGTATCACCAAACCACTCAAAGTGGTTGCCATAACCAGTACGAATCTGCTCAACGATATTTTCTTTACCGCCACCCCATGTCTTTTTCTTAGCCATGAGAGCTTTGAGCAGGGGACGTTCCGTCGCGACCTGGTCAATAGGTTTATTCTTCAAATAATTCTGAAGAGCTACATATCCTAGTTGGGTAATGTCTGCTGCAGCTAATGCTGTTTGAGTAGCCATTTATTTCCCTCCAAAGGAATGTAATTATGTGGAACAGGGATGGCCACACGAAGGCCTATACGTGCTACTGGTGATGAATCCAGCTCTCATCTAATCCTGTTATTCGTGCATGGCATCTAAATGTGCCTGAAGAAACTCTGGTGTTACTTCCGGAGTCTTTAACTCTGTAACATTTACAGTGCCACTATTGCCGGAACTGGGTGCTAGGGGCCCAGAACGTTTACTAGCATTGCTTTTCGATCCGCCGGCAACATCCATACCTCTCGAAAGCATTTGATACTGATTCTGCAGAACCGGAAGCCACTGATCAGGTGGTACATCCGATTGAGCAAGTTGAGTACCCATTTCTATCATTATATCCTTCTTCAAGCTGTAATCGGGATCTTTTTCAGTCAAATTACTTTCCCAAGCTTCAATCTGTTGAAACGCAGTATTCTTATGAGCTTCTATTTGTTGAGCCATATTAGCTTGTTGATGATTCTGCTGTCTAAAATTGTCTTGCGCTTGATGCATAGAGTTTTGCGCTGTTCTTTGTGAAGCAAGCTTATTTGCCCACTCTTCACTCATTTCTAGATTTTCAACAGCACCAGATAAATCCTCGAAATCATTATAATCCGATTTTTCGTTACCGTCTGTATGTACTCCCAATGTTTTTGCTATTTGATCAGAAAATTGATCTAGCGCTTTCAGTGATTGCACCGCAGTGCTATAGTCACCAGAGTTTAATCCTTTAAACATCTCTAATGCCCAACCGAGTTGTTGTGGATTTGTTGTGCTACCCTCGATAATACTATGCAGTTGGTTGTTCCCATTCAACATGTTATTGTATTCTTGTTCTAATGAGGTAGCTTTGTCAATCCAATGCTTAAAGCGCTCTTGGGCCTTTGGCTTTAAATGATCGTAAACTTCTGCATCTTCAGATGCTAGACCTTTTGTCTCTTGAACTCTCTCGCCTGCTTGAAGTTCTTTTTCTGGTTCTTCTGCAATATTATCCCCACTCCCCGCGTCTTGCTGTGCGTCCTGAGCTTCTTGGTAGGTGGGAGCTTTAACGTCTGATTCTGTGGTAACTTCTGGCTGTGGTTCGGCATCAACTACCTCCTCTGAAGCTTCAACTGGTGTCTCTTCTACAACTGGATCATCTTTATGTAATTCTTCAAATGCCTCCGACATAACATCATACGTTGTCTGTTGTACCTCTTCTGTCTGTTGCGTTTCGGCCATTTACATTTCTCCCTGTGGTGGTCGATGTTGATTTCTGGATCTCTGCATTACTCTATTGTTAGGAGCGTTCATAACCTCATTGGCTCCTTGAGGTGGTGGAGGGGGTTGTACAGCATTAGGCATGCCCTGTTGCTGACCTTGCCCCATAGCCTGTTGCATCATCATGTTTTGCATCATGTGCTGTTGGATGCCTTCTGGCATAGGTGGTAAAAACTTAGCAATATCTATCCGCTCATCAAAACGTTTAAATGTTTCTTCTATCAATTGTACATATGGATTAAACTGGTCTGGTACGCCAGCCTGTCTCATCATCTGTACCATTTGAATGTTCTGCATTAATATTGGCATTAATTCTATCCAACGCATGCGCTCTGCGTTTTCATCAGGCATGCCTGTACTACCAGCTGCAATATTGATAAAAACAGAATCATAGAGTTGCTGCTTATTTAATACAGGCCAAAAGGCTTGTGGTCCTGCTATCTCAATCGCTCTTTGAGGTGAAACCTCCTGTAATAATATCTCAGCAGAATACCAAGCAATATCTTTCAACCAATCTTCTGTAACATCAATTTTTTCTTGCATACGTGAAGCCATGCCTTCCTGCTGTATATTAGCTTCAGTCGCTGTTTTAGCACGCATAATACCACCACGCTGGGCATCTCCTAAACCGCTAATCCACTCCATATCGGTTCTAATCGGTGTAGTATCATATACTACAGGATTCATTGGCGGTGTTTGCACGGGTTGAAACACTTGGTTAACACCTAAACCAGAAGCGTTAATCATAGCGATTTCACCGATAGTAGCGTTACTGAAGACCTCTATATCTTCTTCGTTAACACGTGAAGCATCAGCAACATAAAAGGGAGCTGATAATTTTCTATGCTCTGCTAACTGATCGCGTACAGTGTTATATTCATCCTGCAAGCTCATCATTAGTTCTGTTTCAGATACAGGCCATTCTTGCCCATCGATCCAATTTAATCCAAGAACAAAATATGGAAAAAATCGTTCGCCCATCTTTGTGGGAACCATAGGCTCTCTGCACCATTTGTCACTACCCTCACACCAGGTATATACAGTTTGGGTTGTCTTATCCCAATACTCCCATACAGCAATAGCTAAATTAACATCCTCTTCACCGCTGTAAGTAGCGCTATCTTTATTTAAACGATTAGAGATACCTTCTGTTGTTCTACGGTATATCGTATACTTCTCAATGTCTTTCTTGGTAAGCTGGAAGCGCTCCATAACATCTGACGGCGTCATCCACGTTACGTTTGCTATCCATCTGGCAGCATTATAATCTTGCAATGAATCTAACGAAGTATCCATACGAAAATCTTCAGGCCTTACAAAACCAAGGTTTAAACCCTCTTGCTGCAAAACCTCAACGCGTTGAGACAAAGCATTCATGGTCATTTTGATTTCTTCTACAAGCTCGTCCTTCTCGCCAAAATAACCATCATTGGCTTGCAGTTGTCGTATATCGTCTTGTATCTTAGCTAGACTATCCTGCGCATCATTAAACTCTCTGCTTATTAGCGGATCTTTGTAATAATCCCTTTGGTAGGTTACTTTTATAATGCCAATCTTACTCGTCATACAAGAGCGTAACACCTGTTTCGCAATCTTTTTTAACCTCGCTTTTCTTAACGACTCATTAAGTATAATTTCTAATGTGTTCGAAAATAAATCTGCCACTCTATACTGTGAACCTTGCGGGTCAACATTCAAACCAGGTCTTACTTTGATCTCAGGATTCTTTGAATAAATGTGTGGTAACAAACCTTGCAATGTAGCGTGGATAATATTACCTTTAATCAGTCTTTTGCTTTGACTGAATACTTGCTCTACACTCATGCCCATAGTTCGGTCGTTTAATCTCCCAAGAGAATAACGCCTAGCAGATTCAATCTCTTTATATCTGGCCTTCCACTTTTGGTATGAAAGCTCCACATTCTGCTGATATTTTTTAATCAACCCTTTAGCATCTGCAGGGATACCTACGTTCGAATTAGGATTAATGTTGCTTAAGCTTAAATCTTCCATTGCTATATCTCGTACAGTTCATCAAGTTGATCAAACCACTCCATCGTAAACTTCGCCGGGCCCATCTTTTTGGGTTTTGGTTTTGTTTTTCTAGCCCTCTTCATCATCAATCCGTATCGCGTCGCATCAAACAGATGATCTTCGGCAGACGTGTCAATATCTTCCACTCTCTTGGGGTCAGCAGGTAATGATGGAACCGTGCGCAACCAATGTTGACAGGTGTTAAAAACCTTAAGCGTTCTACCGTTAAGTCTGTCCACCATTTCTTGTAAACCTTGCACCCTAGATCCTGGACCTTTCGAGCTAGCTTCCCACATAACACCATAATCAGCAAATACGTCTGCAACACTTTTATGGCGACCATCTCTAATAAAAATCGCCGAATCCGCCACATTATTTCTGAATCGTATACTCTTTTGACGCTCATTCTGTTCAATATCTAATATCTCCCTTGCTATGTCTTCTATTGGTGTTTCACTACCTTTGTTAGGCTTTGAACTCCAATAATGTTCTCTGTAGATATAGATTATACCATCATAGTCTTGTGTAAACCAGACGCATCCAGCTGGTGACTTGTATCCATGGTCGTAAGACTTCCACCTACGCCACTCTAATGGTATGTCAAATGGCTCTACAACATGTACAGACGGATCCCATACATTCTCAAAAAATGCTCCTGGCGCTATATTCCAATCACCTTCCAACCATGCTTTAACCAACCAATCTGGACCACTACCCTTTATCCTGTCAATATAGCCAGGGTCATTATCCATTAATGGTTTGTTGTCTTGTATCTTGGACGGTATGAAAATACGATCCTTATCTTCTGCATCGATATATCGCTCTTTCACCCAACCATGCCCTGGCCCGCCTGGGTTAGCAGAGGCGCGGAATAGCACCGGCACGCCGGCAGCAGACCGCATCGTAGCTTGCAATAAATCAATAGGCTCTGGCGATGGCCAGTTCCCGAGTTCGTCAAAACCTAGGAAAGTTACCGAAAACCCCTGAAGCTTCATAGCGTCAGAATCCTCGTCTAGGTGTTTCAACTGTAGTACGGATCCGCTGGGAGAAACCCATTTTCGCTCCCCGACTTTCCATTCCCAACCTTCTTGCACGAAGACATACTGACCTAACTTGATAAGCTCGCCCGTTTCTGGAAATGACCTGCGGAACAGAAGGCCTTGCGCCTCCTTTCCATATTTCTCTGCATGCTTACGAAATGCTAAAAGCATTCCAACACTTTTTGAACCTCCTCGCGCTCCGCCAAACAGTATATGAGGATGCTCACTATTAACAAACTTCTTCTGTGGGCCATCGAGTGCTGTCCAGCGAGTCTTCCGCGTTTCCACGCGTCGTTGCATTTCAGATAATAATAACGCACGGATATCCTCTTTGGGTAGACCGTTGGACAACGCCATAGCAAGACTCATGTGGCAGACTCTTGTACTAATTCATAGCCATTAAAAAGGGCACCTGCCAGCGCTCTATCTTGTGAGTATACTTTACCAGGTATATCTGGTGCCTGATAACCTACGCGCGATGCTTCTCGAGCAAAATAAGAGAAGTTAAACTGCCCCGAACTATCATCATAGTTTATACTCTGAACATACCAAACCGCGATTTCATTTATAACTGCAGGCGCTGTATGTGATCCAGGAGAACCCGACCAACCTCTATCTGATACCGATGCTATAACGAATTCGTCGTTACCACTAGCACTTGTTGTAGAAGGGTTGATGCTTGAATAATATATCCCTTCCCCCGGTGAAATAAAGTAAATATACCCAGATCCTGGCCATGTAGCTAATGACCCAGGAATAACCTCAATGATCAAGTCCGTTGGGCCAATAGTTGCCTGTAGAGTGGCTGTTCTTCCAGTATAGAAAGAACCACCACTTGATGCGTAAGGTAACCAAAGGTATGTTGGATCAGGTGTTCCTACACCCTTTGTTATAACAGTAATTTCTGTCGTCGAAGTAATTAAACTACGATCATTTAGATAGTTTAACAGGTCAGAGAATCCATACCCCGTATTTATGGATACGGTACGCTGGACATTCTTGATAAGAGCCATTACGATGTTTTACCGTACGATGCTCCCCTCATAGCGCCCGCCAAACTGGATTTTTTCTTTTGGTGTACAAGTGGTTGGCCAGTTCTAGCTGACTCCCGTTTTGCTGCCTGTACACCCGCGCTATTATAAGCGAAGTGTTTCTTTCCTACTTTTGGCATTATGATCTTACTCCGATTAAGTGTTTTCGTCGTGCATCTACTGCAGCCTGTTTTTGTCTATAAGCGTCTCTATCGGCCTGTGTAGAATTGTTACCAATATTGTATTTCTTCTTATACGCTTCCATTATATTTTGACTCCAGGCTCTCACATCTTTTCTGTTCTGCCCTGATGCGCCACTACCAAAAGCATGTCTAGTGTGGGTAGAAACTGGACCACCTCCACCATAATATTGTGATTTAGTATGATCGGTTTCTGCTGTTTTAAATGAATCCCTCAAGGCCTGCGTATACTGTTGCTGATAATTTGGACTACTCCAAAGACTCTCTACATATTGCCTCATAGAGTCAGTCATTGGTGTATCTCCAGCTGCGTTGCGCAACACACCCGGCATATACTGTGGAACACCTTGACCGCTCATTATGGTTGGTATACTTTGTCCTGTTCGTCGTTTAGTACCACCAACAAATTGTGCCCTATTTGCTAATCTAGCCTCAAATTGGCGTCTGAGTTGCTCTCTCTGTGCTTGTGTTAAGCCAAAAGTATCTGTCATGTCACCCTCCTAAACTGGGATATTTACGATGCACAGCTTTCCTGATTCCACTAGGGTTAGGTGCATGACGAGCATAACTCAGTGCAGCTTTAGCCCGTTTTCTTGTATTTATTGGATATGATCCCTTCGGAGCGCCACCGGATGGACCAGCAAAGTCTTTTACACCTGGGTATTTACCCGCATTAGAACCACCAGGTTTCTTTCTATCTGCACTAAAATTACGTCTACTAGCTGATGAAGTTCTCATGTCAGGGCGATATAGCAGTCAAGATCTATAGGATTAGCGCTGTGTGCACTAATTTTCACTATATCTTGTAGTGTAGGTGCAGCAATGGTTGTGTCATCATCAGCCTCTATAGCAGCTGTTGCAGAGGACAGAATAAAACTTTGCCCCGCTAGCAAAACCAACCAGTTATTACTCGATGCACTCTCAAGGTTCAAGCTCACACCATTTGTGTCATCTTTGTTAGTAATCCTGAGATACTTAACGTTGGCCATAACAAACGTACCCGATCCAATTGTTGTCCCGAATTCGAATAATGTTCTCACATTACTAGCATCGAGTGAAACGATACGTTGATTCACCTCATTAACTGAAGCAACAGACAGGGTATTTGTTGCCCCCATATTTGAACCGTTAAGTGTAATGCTCTCGGTAACTGTGACCGTTAGCGTTGCAGCGCTAATTGTTGATGCCATCTTCGTCCCTCTCTATCCCTGTTTCAAAGTCTTTCATTAAGTCAATCAACTCTTGATCGCTTAACCCCTTCACAGATTCGTTGACGTTGATATTCTGGTCTAGTGCCCGCATCGATGGAACACAGCGCTCCACCAAGATTCTAGCCGCCTGAACATCTCCTTCCTTTGCAGCTCCAGCTAACACCTCAATAACATCTGGTAGATGTTCACTAATCTGACTCCTTAACTGAGCCATAGTCTTCTGGCTTTTACGAGGTCTTCCTCGGGGGTTGCCAGATTGTCCTTGTTTCCAGGGCATAAATATCTCCGATGTTTACCTACTGGGAGCAGTATTGTATCACAATGCAAAAAAATTCAAAAAAAATTTAGAAAAAATTTAGTTTCAAAAAAAGGAGGATCTTGTGTCTCCGTATCAGAACAGACTCCCAAATATCATAATATACTAATATAGTTATACTTGAATTGATTTATAGAGTTATATAACTATGTGATGATATACTGTGTACTTATTTTAATTCACATTATTTTTTTCTATAATTGAGAGTCATTTCAATTTTAACTACCATGAGGGCCTACCCACCATGAGCAATAAGCCAATGAAACTTCACACACAAAAAGGCAAGCGCCGACTTTGGCTCGAAGAGCAGAAGTACGGATTGCCCGGTTTCAAACCCGGTTCGCGGTTCAACGTTGTGTACAACGAAGATTCGGTTGAAATCAAAGCCGATCCGAACGGTACCAACACGGTGTTCACCCGCGTCAAAGCGGCCTCGAAACGCATTCCGACGGAGCGTCGCTTCGCCATCGTCGGCATCCACAATGCTCGCCTCAAAGAGCTTTTTGGCGATACTGAGAATGGCGTAGATACTCCGGTATCTTACGAGATGTCTGAGGGCTATATCAAGATCATGCCGGAGGTGTTATAATGACTGGTCTTGAAATTCTGGCATGTACTGTATCATTTTTCTTCCTTGCTGGCGTACTTTTGTTGTTACACAAGTACTAGAATAACTGATAAGGAATTCGGGCGCTTCGGCGCCCTTTTTTTTCATGCTGTTTTCGCCAATTTTTCGCGAGACAAGGTCGGTTACTTTTCATCGAAGTAGGCCATTGATCAAACGCATTAGCATTTAATTATATTCTAATATAGTTCTTAGTTTAAACTCCCCGGTTTAGCCCGAACTAACCAGAAACTCTGAACCGAAGAACCAGAAACTCTGGGTGGGGGGAGAGAATCTCAGAATCTTCGTGCGCGCACAAGCTTCTTCTGATTAAAACAGATGCTCAAGCATGAGAAAACGTTGATAATATTATGATATTGTGATATACCAGCCCCATTGTTATTACAGTGTATCAATGGCACTTAATTTAAGTTACATTTCTAAAAACTAAGATTGGAGATACATTTTTTTAATCAACTTTGAGGACGTGCCTATGTCAGGAATAGAGTTAAAACCGATGAAAATCCATACGCAAAAGGGAAAACGACGCTTGTGGTTGGAAGAGCAACGATATGGTTTGAATGGATTCGAACCCGGTTCCAAGTTTAAAGTAACGTATCACGATGATTCAATCGAGATTGAGTCTGATCCTGAGGGATCAAACAAAGTCTTTACGCGAGTTAAAAAGCCTTCGAAGCTACATCCGACTGAGCGACGATTTGCTATTGTGTCTTTACATAACAGTAAATTAAAAGCTATATTCGGTGATACTGAAGATGGTGTTGATACTGAATGTCGTTATGAGCAAATGCCAGGATATTTAAAGATCTGGCCAGCGGATCTTGCTGCTAAAATCGAAGCACGTGTTGATGAGTTTGCCGAGAGTTTAGCTCAAGCTGCATAAGTAACATTAAGCACCAGCATCTCAAGAACGGGCCGACCAGCGACGCCACGTGAAAGATGTTGGTGCTTTTTTTTATCTTGAAAACGAGGACAATGAGATGAAGCATGAGCCAGACGATAAAGAACTGGAACATTACGCAACAGATTTGGTTAACTTTCATAATGGTGGTATGGAACCAAGGTCTGTCTTTCCATTGATGGACGAGTTTGAAGCAGAGTGGGGTATAGACGATGATTAAATGCGAGGTTTGTGGTAATGAGCTATATGATTGGGAGTGCGAAGAGATGTGTTGGTGGTGCGAGATGGACGCAAATGATCCAGATCCATATGTCGATGATAGTCTCAACGAGGTCAGTATGGGACGATTTGATGATGATCCTCCAGAGTGGTAATGGTACTTAATTTAAGTTACATTTGTTAAATCTATATATAGGAGGTAAGTATATGACCGAGATATATAAACATCGTACTCACATCGATATACCAAAACGCGTACGTGATCGTATCATAGCTAATATCGAAGCTGCTATGGAAGTGAATTGGCATGCTGACGGTGAGGATCTAATGCTTGAAGACTTCATTGATATAGCTTATGACTCGTATCACATCGGATGGCAAGCGGGATTCATTGACGACACTCAGCCTGATCCTGATGAAATTGGTGCAATGGAAATGGCGAAAGACTTAGCAAGCTTTAATCCAGGAGGTACGAAGTGAGATATCGAGACGAACCTGAATGGCGGTTCGACCAAGAATCTTCTCGTGACGCATATAGTTCATTGCGTTCACGAAGGATACGCAGTAACCTAAATCGTTTACAAACTCAAAGACGGAGAGCAAGATACAATGCGCAAATACGCAACGCAAAGACTGATAGCTAAAGACGTACCAGTTCACTTGAAAGGCCTGTTCGAAGGACAAAACCTTCGCTTTCGTGGTCGTGGTTCACGTAAACGAGCTGTTGACATCGTAATGAACAGCAAGAAACTACGCGATAAATACGGTACGAATGGCTTATTAGCAAGATTCAATCAGGATCTACCGCTTGAATTCGCTGATCGTATGTCTGTATATTGCAGATAGGTCGTCA
>VTLG01009727.1_pt1 | contig 20700 bp, 35 predicted proteins | sample 4694571 | NCBI WGS metagenome assembly VTLG01 (sample SAMN12604809, study PRJNA352737) | marine metagenome | biome: ENVO:00000447; feature: ENVO:00000209|ENVO:00000569|ENVO:01000036; material: ENVO:00002151; isolation source: viral sequences binned using virsorter ... | reverse complement strand
AACATTCCTTTGATAAGGTTTAGTCATAGCCACCATTCTACGTCTTCTTTTTTCTTCTTCTTCTTCTGAAGGAAGCATAGCTTGACCTGCATATGTAGACCCTGCCATAAGTGCAGTATCTTTAAGGTCAGTAGGAGCCATGTTTTTTAAAAATCCAGATATTCCACCACTAGTCGAGGAACCATCATCAAAAGTTCCGTCTTTAAATTCTGGATATTTTCTATCAAATTCAGCCATAGCAATATCAGACCTAGACCTACCAAATGCGTCTACTCCCCCTAATCTCAGATTCGTGTCATAACCTTCGTTACGTACATAACTAAGATCATTAGGATTAGCACTACCAACATTAGCAGCATTAATTTCAGCATTCCTAGCAGCATTAGCAGCATCACTCGCAGTCGTATAGTTAGAATCAGTAAGAGGATTAGGTGCAGTATTACTATTTGCTACTATCTCCTGCGTTTTATTTGCTGCATCAACCCCCGGCTGTGCTCCTACACCCATTAACTTAGCACCTGCTCCATAAACTAAACCACTGGTTAGTCCCGCATTAAGAGCATCTGAAGTATCCGCACCTCTCATTTTAGCTAACGCAGCACTAGTAAGTCCTTGGAACAAAGACTTTTGAACTAATGGGTTGCTAAAAATTCCCCCTGCTGCCCCTGCCCCTGCCCCTGCTGTTGCTGTTGCTGTTCCTAAACCTCCTGTAGCAGCACCTAAAGCCAAAGGAATAGCAATAGGAGCAATCCTATCGAATAACTTAGTAAAGCTAAATGCTTCTGGTAAACCTGTTTCAGGGTTAATAGTCATTTGCCCGGGAGCTAAAGAAGCTAATCCAGCTACTTCTTGTGGGTTCATATGAACGAGCATGGAGTCCCCATACCGTCCTTTACTTGCTAATCCTTGCGCTGTTTGCGAAGTTCTATTCATTATGTCGCTACCTTCAAAGTGCCGCTATCATTGTAAACAGTTCCTACTGCTAGACCCGATGCCGAAGTTGGTAAACTACTAAGTATTATATGTGTTTTTAGTCCTGATGTGTTAAATTCTGCATCGACAACTACCCCGCCACCATTGTCTAGTATCTGTAGTCTTGCAGTTTGGAATATTTCTGGGGTTTCGTACTGAGAAAAGAACAATCTAAGTACACGATTAAGCTCGTCCAAATACCTTCGTTCGTATGCTACGGGTGGTGTAGGTAATATCGGTATCGCCATTATCTTTTTCCGTCCGTCCTAATGTCCATGCGTGGAGTTCCTAACTGCCATTTAGTCCCGACAGAAGAACTTCCATCTATTTTAAATTTCATTTGCCTACCTCTTATCCGCACATCTAATACATCGGTATAGAGTTCAGTAGGTGATAAAGCGGTTGCAGATACCGACTTTGCGGTTTCTGTGGTATAGGATGCGCCTGAAAAATTACGTGGCGTTAGCGTTAAAGATACTTCTGGGTTTGTAGCAGTAGAACCCGAAAATGTCAAGTCCGGTATTAATCTAGATACATAACCAAAACGATCTCCGTCCCCAATATCAAAATCAGAAGACTCTATATAAGAGCTTAGAGATGTAGCCGAAGTGCCAGAAATATCATCAGTGCCGACTTCATGGTATAAAAGTCTATTGTTGTAATCAGCAGCTATCGGGTTACTTTTTGACCCACTATCGAGCCAAGCACTTCTAGCCATAGAGCCAAAATACCATATATTCTCAAGATAGTTATAGATAACATATGAATCTATACTATTAGACTCACTGGAACAGTAGAACCACCAAGCCTCATTAAACCCTTCATTACCCCCTGCAAATATCTGAAACTCTTGATTCTTATTCATACCATCATACACATAAGAGCGCAGGGTAGAAGGTAATGCCCTAACCTGACCATCGTATACATAAAACTTGTCATGCCCCATCCAAAACACTAGATTGTTGGCAGTAATAACAGAGTTAGGAGATATAATAGATATATTGGTAGCTAATAGATTAAAGGTGAACACGTAAGGCAAACCTACAAACTGCATAGAATATATAGCAGTATCGGTAAATATAAGTATTTCTTGTCGAGTTTGAATTGCAGTTACTATCTGACTGCCGTTATCTAATCTATAGTCACCTGCCGTGTTATCGGTTCTTGGAACCCACATAGCTAAATCTTCAGACGCAGACCATCTTATTTGTAAAGCATCAAAACCTCCACCAGCCCCACCAAATCTATCAGTTCCCAGACATACAACATGTCGGGATTGGTCAGCTACCAATACTGCAGTAGCAGTTCTAGGTATGTAAGCAGCGTCAAACCCTGTAGCTCCACTTGTTTGATTGTGTAAAGTTTCCCCTCTAGCACTTGTGCCGTCAGACTTGTCCCAGTAGAAAACGCCTCCTTGATACTCTCCGAATACTAAATCTTCTCCGAAAGAATCATGAGTCCATAATCGTAACTGCGATGCTAAATCAGAAACTACCGTAGTACCCCATGTTGAAGTCGTTGTATTTTTCTTACGAATAGATACCGTACCTCCGGCACTAGAGTCAGAACTGTCAGGGTCATAGGTAATCCCATTAATAACTAGTGATATAGTGTAGGAATTAGTATTGACTTTAGTAATCTGAAAAGCCGTAAGCATAATATCAGTACATGCAAAAGCTGTTCTGCCGTCTGTACCACTTAGAGCAAAAGAAGTACCTATAGAATTTATGTAAATATAATCCCCTGTATCTAAACCATGTCCTGTGTGGGTTACAGTAACTGTGGCACTACCTGCACTTACGTTAAATGGGTCTGTACCTAACGTAACATCTACAAAGTCGGGCCAAGTACCAGAGCCCCATCCAGCAACATAACTAAACTCAGAAGGGCCAACCCCTATTAAATAAGAAGCATCTGTAGCAGAACCACCGTTTCCAGAATCAGAAGCATTAGCTGTAGCACTTGCAGTAAATGTATATACGGTAGAGCTAGGCACTGATGTAATTACATGTTCTGTGTTTAGTACCGTAGCTGTTATGAGTCCACCTAAACTTACTGCGTTTGTAATTAATACGGAGTCCCCCACTGCCGCCCCATGTCCTGAACTATCTGTAGCCGTAATTACAGCCGATCCGTTAGTTGCAGAAAATGTGGTGGTATTAGCATTAGATGCTCGTATCGGGGTTATATCATAAAAAGTACCGCCTTCTTCTACATAGTATTTTTTATTAGTCCCTACACCTGTAAGATTATCTCCATCCAAAGCTATCCAGTTTATAAGCCCACGAGCTATTCCTAGATATTGACTAGAAGATACTCGTGTCCATCCACCTATTTGTTCAGGATATCCTGATTTAAAGCGTATCTTATCGGAATCGTACCAACCACCTTCATTAGTGTAATTAGATACTTCTCGGTTTATACCCGGTTTAAATTGTAGTTTCTGTAACATTTGTATTATCTTCCTTTAACGCCCCACAACATTCACCTGTTTCGTTTGTCAGTCTGCTGCCACAACATTTTGTTTGCGGTTTTTCTTGTAAACTCTCTTGCTTGTTGTTTCGTTTTAAATTCTTTAACTCTAGTTCCATTAGGTATTGTCCAATTATCTTCTACATGTACAGTTCGCCACACCCCAAATTTATCCATATACACTTGCCACTCATGCAAAAAGCCTCACTCCTTCTTTATCGATAATCAAAGCATTTTTGCGAGGAGTTCCTCCCCCTTCATTAGGCACAGAAATATGTACCCAACTGTCATATTCACATATTACTTGATCGTATGGGATGCCTGATTCAATAATTCTAGCAACTGCTTTACTTGGGCTAACCCCGGATATACGTATATCAGCCGCACAACCTTTCATATGCTGCGAGGTATCTTTTGACCCAACAGCACGATTTAGAGCTTTACACCGGAACCCAGAATTAATAAATATAGGTGCGCCAAAGTAATTACGTATTTCCTGCAACATGTATGCCAAACGTCTTAGGTTACTTAGCTGTACATCATCCGGTGTATTGTTGATATCCATTCGTTCAGCTGTACCAGAAGCTGTAAGTTCTTCTAGTGAAAAATTAGCTGTTAATCTCATTGGGTACTACCCCCTTATATTCTTTATGGTAGACCATAACTCCAGTGTCTGCTACGCAACGTTGCATAACAATTTCTTTAACTCTAAAAGATAACTTACCTTCTCTAACTAACAAACCAACTTCATCTTTTAAATCCCTCCACCATTTAGCTCTAGAATATGTATGGTATTCATCTACGGAAGACTTTTCCCAAAATACATTTATTTCATATAAAGGTAGTCCTCTTTTAATTTCATCATATACATTCATAGCTAATTCGGTTCGTACTTCGCAATACTCTTTATAATTCCCTGCTACTAATTTATTTTTTTCTATGAAAAAACCTACCCCAAAAGTTATTAGCATTGGTATTAAAATAAATGGAGCCATTTGTTTAATCATACCCTAGTCCTTTTTATCTTTTACCAAAAAACTTTGTAGCACTTCTAACCCCAAATGAAGCAGCTACTATTACACCCAAACTATATTGATACCACGTTGGCATCATTTCTAATTGCTCAAACCCGTTTTGCACAATGCCCTCTGCACCGGGGATAAAGGCAAGTATCAATGGGAGTGAAAACAGAATTGTTAGCCATTCGTCTTTAAATGACTGTTGGCTACCTTGAGCCATAATCTTGTCCCAATTCCCCTCCTGCAAGGACGTTTGTTTATAAACTTCTGCCTCAGCTTCTGCTTTAGCAACCGCTACTTTAGTCTTACCCCGTTGTTTCTCCACTCTAGATTCAACAAAACTTCCCACCACAGAGGCTATTGGATTAATTAAACTCTGCCACATTATGCTGTCCTCCTATACTTTCTAACTTTTTTAGCAATGTTTTTAGGTTGTTTAACAAATTGTTTACCTTTTTTCTTACCTTTAGCTTTTGCCCTATTAGTAGCTGCTTTTTCTGCGGCACTTAAATTTTTCCAAGCAGCATCGGGTAAATATCTTTTTCTACCCTCCGACTTTGATCCATCTGAGGTTCTCCATTTCTGGGCTGTCCAGTCCTTTAATGATCGTTGGGACTTCCTTAATCCTTTTTTCTTTTTTGTTTTTTTAGTACTCATGACCTATATCCACCACCAGCTTTCTTATAGGCTGCAGCTAACATTTGAGCTTTACGAGCACTCCATTGCCCCGGATTACCCCCCTTTGATCCTGCTTTAATCCTGTTAAACAAGCGTTTCCGCATAGCAGGTTTGGTATAATTACCAGCTTCATTTACCCTACTTTTAGATTTTTTCTTTTTTACTGCCATTTCGTTTACTCCATGCTGATGCAGCCATAAATGTAGCTACTATACCTAAGTTGGTAATGCTCCAAACTTGCAAAAACGGAATAATGATATTTAACCTTGCCTCTGACACTAGTGGGGTTAACACTACAACTACACCAGCACATACTGACAATAAAGAAACCCAAACCATTCTGCGTTGTTGGTCAGCCATACGATCAGAATTTTCTATACGGATCATACGCTCTTCTCTTCGGAGTTCTTCGTCTGATACCACACCATCTCCATCTAAATCGTGTTTAGCATATCGGCTATCAGGTTCAAATTTTTTTTGCCCAGTCAACTCACTTACTCCATACGTAAAAATGCTCACCACTTCCCTGCTTTTTTGCCCATGTCAATCATTAGATCAATCATGAACCAGATCATAAACCCCCCAAATCCTAAAATCCCTACTACAGTCCCCCAATAAATAATGTCATCAATTCTTTTCTTTCTTAATGCTATTTCTCTTTCTTTGGCTAGTTTTTGTTCTCGCATCATTGTTTGGCGAGTCTTTAAAAAATCCTTCCAAATCTGCCCTCCGTCAGGGTATGGCCCCCATAATAACTTTTGTTTTATATCTGCCAGTGCCTGTCTAGCATTTCTCTCCGCTGTTACTATATCCATAGCTTGCTGGTTGAGAGACTTATTCTTCCCCTTCCCTACCTCTTTTTTTGCTTTGGATAAAGTTTCTGTGTGATCAAATAATTTCCCTAAATCTTTTGTAACTTCGTTAACATCTTTAGCAGCAGAAATACCCTTTTTTACTAATTCGGTAGCTGTCTTTACTCCTGCTATAGCTAGTCCAATAGTTGCCGGGTCTAACATTACTCTTCCTTACAGGATACGTAGATTTCATATATCCTCGTTATCTTTTACTAATCTTAATTTAGTGGCCTCCGTTAAAACTTTATGGCTATTTTCATTAGCTTTAACCATTTCATTCCTAAAAGACTCTACGGCTGCACCTGTACTCCTTTGTTGTTGAGAATTCTCTATAAGTAAAACCGGAAGCCATCCCACTGCACAGCCCCAGTCATCTATTTCTTCACCAGTATTTGGGTTATGCCCTCTTAATTGTGTGAACCAAGAACATTTTAATCCTATACAATCTTTCTTAATTAACGGACAAAATGACCCAGCTTCTATTTTCATTACGCATCCTTAGAGCAAAGTATTACATCAATATATTGCACGTTTACATTAACGGCTAAAGTACCTGCATTGTGAGAGTGACCATTAGCAGGGTCATTACCCGCAACGCCTGTTGTAGAAGTCTGATCTGCTTCATCTACTCTAGCCCCTCCACCACCAGCATTACCAATTCCGGGCTGATTATAAACTTTTTGTACAAAACTATGAGCATGTTCAGGTATCTCACCTATAACTAATGCATGAGTAGCTGTTGCTCCTGTAGCTGTTACTGAACTATTAAGGGCTGTAGTAAAAGCGTTAGAACCACCTGTTCCTCCACCTGTACCACTTACAACTCGTAAGGCTTTATTATCTTGGGAAGTTAATTTAGTCCAACCAGTAGGGGCTCCAGATTGAAAAAACACCATAACTGCACCGGAAGGTACAGATACAGTAGGAGCACTTGATGTAAACGCTGACCCATTAGAAGTTAGTACATTACCACTAGAACCTGCAGAAGTTAGTCCTGTACCACCAGAAGCAACAGGTAAAGCAGCCCCTAAAGTTAAAGAACTTATATAGTTAATTCCATCAACAACATTTGTTCCATCACAATATACAATAGTTTTACTACCATTTCCGATGGTAATTCCTGACCCACTGGATGTTTTAAAAACAATAGATTGGCTACCACTAGTAGCATTATCAACTACATATAACTTTTCTTTAGTGGGGCAGATAACATTTCTGGAAGCAGATAGTGTACCTGTCAGTTTAATTATCATCTGCCTAGCTTCGTCACTAACCCCACTATTAGTTGTTAAAGTATAGTTAGCATCTGACATAGACACTGTAGCATGCCCGGCAATGGCTTCCTCTATAAGTGTGCCAATATTTACATTGGTAGTAGTCCCCCACGTACCAGACTGGTCTCCTGATCCCATTAATTCTAATCTTAGTCTATCCGAGTATGTGCTTGCCATTTTTTATCCTAATGTTTATTAAGGAATTTCTTCCCATATTGTACTTGCTTCCTCAATTTCCGTCCAATCTCCATCTGGGGCGGGATTTCTTGCTACTACTTCCCCACTATCATTAGAGCTAAACCCTAACCCACTAAATGCTGAACCCCCATACGGACTTGCAATATTTTGCGTAAATGATTGATTAAATATATCTGTCCATGTAGTAGATACAGTGTCTACATCCTCAATATCCTCATACACATTTGGGGCTGTAACTCCTGATACTATAGCATTTCCCGTTACAGGTATATTAGCAGTTAAATTTATCTGTAATGGAACAGCATTAACTACAGCGTTTGCAGCTTGTCCAGTTACAAAAACAGAATGATCGTGGATAACAGTGGGAGTAGAAATGCTAACAGTTGTAGAAGCCCCCGTAACAAGAACCGTTTCTACATTTAAAGTAACATCACCAACAAATGTAAATAAAGGTGGGCCTGTCACGGACACATTTGCTTTACCAGATGTTGTGACACTACCAATTGCAGAACCCGCTGCTTGTCCGGTTACAGATACATTTGCTTTTCCTGATACAGTTACACTCTGAGTGGCTGAAACTACGGCTTGCCCGGTAACTGCTTGTGTTACAAATATAGGAGCATATTCATCGGCAAAGCTAGATGCTGAAAAATGAGGTGTGCCGAACATATTAGTCCTTTGAAAAATCTACATAAGCTAAATAAACTAATGCTATTGCAAAACCAACTAGAGCTAACCCTGCTAGAACTGTGAAAACAACATCAAAGAACCACTGTAATTTAAAACAATTCAAAATTGTGTGCGATTAATTACGGCTAGATATGCCGATCTCACAGAATCCGTATGATGCTCCGCAGCTAATGCTCTTATCTCATCACTCTCAGCACTTACATCGTCAGCTGGAGATATTGTTCTGCGATGTATAGCACCATTTGTGTCTTCGCTAATCTCAATAATTTTAAATTCTCCTACCACTCTCGCTGTCACACTCATCAAAAAATCCTTACGCTGTCATAAATACTAAACTAAGTTGGTAATCAGAGTTGTTATTAAAAGTACCTTCCGTCAAACTGCTTCCCCCATCTGTTGCAAAAAATAAAGCAGAAGCAGCGTTTTGCGTAGCACCAACGGTTATCTCATTTTCTTCCATGCCAAAATTTGCACCGTAGTTCAGCGGTTCTGCTCCGGGTTGAGAAATATTAGCAGATGTAAAAGGTAGAGTAACAGCCGCTACACCACTTGAACTTCCTTTTGAGCTTAAAGTCACACGCATCGTTACAAAACATAGTCTACCAATCTTTGTGTAGAACCCTACTTGGTTTGAATACCCTATTCCAGTGGTTCCACCCCCAAAACTAATTGCAGGTGTATACGTTCCCTCCTCATATGCTTTTGTTGCTGCTACCCCTAAACCTAGAGATGTTCGTGCAGTTGCTCCTGATTCTGCAACAAAAGCACTGCCATTCCCAACAATAAAATTTCCATCCGTTGTTGCTAGAGCCGCAATTTCATTTAACTGAGCATCAGATGCTTGGGCTCCTATGTCTGACAACACCTCACTAGCTGATCTTCCTTCTATATCTGTACCATTTACCCTAAGAAAATCGTCATCTGCTACACCGGACGTAAATTTAGCTACATTAGTGTTAGATATACCAGTATCCAAAACTGCCGCTGTGCCTAAGCCTAGAGAAGTCCTAGCAGTCGCTCCTGTTTCCGCTACAAAATTACTACCATCACCTACGATAAAATTGCCATTAGTGACAGCTAATCCTGCTACATCTTGTAATTGAGCATCCAATCTAGCATTTGCTACAGTGCCTGATAGCTGACTTGCGTCAATAGTCTTGTTAGTAAGAGTTTGGGCATCACTAGTAGTAACCGCCTTTTCAGCAGGGTAAGTTACAAAAACGTCTTTAGTTCCACTAGACAAATCAACTGCGTTATTGGAGTTACTAGATTTTAATACAGTAGTTCTCGCTAAAGTACCAGCGGCTACAGTCCCTAACCCAACCTCAAATTCATTTGCACTTTGATGAGCAATTGCATAATAAGTAGTATTGGTATTTCCTATGGCTGTAGAAAAAGTTTGATAGCTTTGAACAGCCCCTGCTAAACTAAGTGTACCTGTCCCAGTTGTAGTGGAAGTTTCTCGTACTCTATCTGCTAAAACAAAAGCCATATTACACCTCTACGTAATTCTTAATATTGCATTACTAGCGTCTGCTGTAGGAAACACAATCGTAAAATCACCAGCACTAGCCGTTTTATCTCCACCAAAATCTAACACAAGCACAGAGGGTCTAGTGTATGTATGGGTAGGGCTGTTATTAAATATTAAAGCTCCTCTTGCAGTTATACTGACAGTTGAGAACACTTCATCTGCAAAATCAATTAATGCAGTGGTGCTAGACGTAGTTGGTGCAACCTGTGCTAGTTCTTGCCCTTGAGCACTGTAACCTGTTCCTGAAGTTTCCCCAGAAGCAGTATATGCTGTAGTGCTTGAGCCAATACTAGCAGATGAAGTGTATAAAGCTATTTTAAATGTATCTCCTGTACCAACAGCCCTAAAATCGTGAGCTCCTTCTAATAACTCTTTTTTAAAACTTGTGCAAACTGCCTGACTAATAGCCATTAAATTCTCCTAATAATTTCTGCTGCATTATTAAAGCCAGCATCGCTCAGTTGATTATACACTGTAGTCCTATCACTTTGTATAGCCTTTTTCATATACAATACAAGTATTTGGTACACCGCTTGTCTATCTATTGCCCCATTGTTAGAAGAAGCAAATACACGGTTTAAAGCTAACTCTGCAATTTCTTCAGGGGTGTGGCCTCTATTGGATGTAGTCACAACATCTACTTTTCCAACTTCCCCTGCTATGGCATCAAAAAACATTAAGTTACCTCGTATCTAACTTGCCCAGAACGGTATGCATCTCGTCTGTCTTTACCATCCCCAAGCATTTTTAACTGCTTCATAGCTTCGTCATACCGACCTTTATATAACGTAATTAAATCAGCATCGCCTTTCATAAAGGTATAGGCTTCTAAAAGTGACCCATATAATAAAGTTTGCTCATAATTATCCCCAAGCCATGTCGTGCCACTACTAGCAACTGTTATAGACTCTGGATAATAATAGTAATGTAGCTCTATAGATAAAGCTGTACTAGGAGTAGGGGCCATTATAAAAGTGTCGTCATCGAATAAAGCATAATACTTAGGGGTTCCTGTAGTCGCAGGATCAGGATAAGCCTCCCTCATCCAATTTACATCTTTATTCAACATATATTCATATGACCCATCAGCTAAAATAGCCGCCATAGAATAAGGGGCTAAAAAATCTGTAGGAGTTTGTAAATATTTATTTGATGCAGTAGCTGCACCTGTTACGTTTTTTCTTAGATACGGTATCTGGACTTCATTATATATACGCTGTTCCGCTTGTTTTATAAAATCATCCAGATTATTTACAAAGGTAGTCTCTGTATTTTCCGTATAATCTTGTATAGCTTGCTTAAGTTCTGTGTAATTCATCTATAAGCACCAAATAAAGACATTAATCCACCGCCCCCGAAAGGCATACCATAGCCGCCACCGTAGCCTCCGCCATATCCTCCACCATACCCACCGCCATATCCTCCATATCCCATCATCGGCATCATACCATATCCCCCCATCATAGGCGTGTTATACGAACCTAACCCATACATCCCCCTACTCCCATAACTACCAAAAGGAGAATATTGAGGGGGTCTCATATAACTTTGAAACTGTTGGCTTAAAAACTGAAAAGGATTATATTGCTGACGTTGCTGTACAGATTGTGGTTGTTGTGGTTGTTGTGGTTGTTGTGGTTGTTGTGGAGGTTGTTCTATAGGGTCAACTATTACAGGTGGTGGAGGAACCACTGCATAATCATCCATAGGGTCTTTTATTACAGGTGGTGGAGGAGCCACCGTATCTAGTTCACTACCTATATCGTCTATTGGACTCATGATACTGTCACCGTTACCGTTCCTACTGTTGTTTGCATCTGTGTACTATTACCATTAGGCACTCCATTACCATCACCAACCGGATCAAAACTATAAACTCCCCTACCGGATTTAGCCCCAGTAGGTCGTGGCCCTCGTAATGCTTGTGGGTCTCTAATCGGAAAACTACCCAAAGCGTTTTGTGGGTGGTCAGGTTCCCAACATTCGGGACACACTTTAATACTTGTCTCCTGATCCCTAATACTTAATTCTTTTAACTCTCTTAGTTTATACCTAAACCCACACCTATCACAAAAACCAAACGCAAATTTTCCTGATGCGTAATCACTCATTTTATTACGCTAATCTTTTACTTACCTTATTTCCTCTAACAGAAGCACCTTTTCCTTTCATTGGGATAGTTTGTGTTGAAGGAATATTATTTGGATACCCTGCAAAATTAGGCACAGGTACTTTTTTAGGTTGTTGATATACAGTCTTCTCTTTCATAATTTTCTCCTATACTGGACTAATGTTCGGGGCAAACTGAATAGAGGATTTATCTCTATCTTCATCAGCCGCTAAATTAAATTGCTCCTCATACGCTGCTTTAAGCAACGCAATACGATCAACGGGGACTTCAGGACGCTTGAGAGCAATGTTATAGGCCAAGCCAGCAGTAATACAAGGGATAAACCGACTAGGTATATCCATAGTATTGGCAGCACTACCACCAGTGTCATCCATTCTTTTAAGCCTGAAATAAACCAACGTGTATGTCTCGGCACTATCGGGGGTAGGCCATACTCTGAAGGTGGGGGTGGCTTGCCGATCAATATATATCTGAACAGGTCGCCCTGTCGAATTTTTTGAAGTAATTGACGCATATGTAGACACCGATATTCTATTGATGGAAAGATCAGATTGATTAGTGCCTGACCCAGTTCGTATCACATGCTCCAGTAAATCTATTGTAGAAGCAGGTAAAGTATAAGTAGCAGTATCAGCAGTAAGAACTTGTGTACCTTCTTCTACTGTCCACAGGTTAATACCACGATTAGACCACTCTGCAGACATTATATTAAGGCTACGTCTAGCAGTTCGTAGATCATAACCGCTTCGCATTTCTAACCCACAGCGTTCAAATGCTTCTTCACATATCTCGGCTATATCAGGGTTAAATGTTGCTGTGCCACTAAGTGCCACTATATATTCCTTCCTCTAGTTTTGCCTCTTATAGCAACACCATCTATTTTACCACCTTTTTTATACTTCATGACTTTACCACCGCCCATCATTTTCTTTACTTTACCCCCGTACATGTAGCCCATCATTTTCTTTTTATCTTTCATGGTCATACCACCACCCATCATTTTCATCTTATCTTGCATCATGCCGCCACCAGCTGCAGTTGTCATATCACGCTTCATCATACGTTTTTTCTTCTTATCCTTTTCCATTTGTATACGTGGATCATCTTTTTTATAAGTTTTACCAGCTATTTTTTTATTTTCCATAACTTTAAAATCCTCTCCTGTAATTTTATCTCTTGGTTCTGCTACCATAGCTATCTTCATTTGTTTTGGACTATACTTAGTACCCGGCATAACTACTCCTTATTTTTATTAACTAAACTCTGCACAGTTTTAGTTTCCCATATACGGATAGCAAACCATACAATTGTAAAGACTCCAACTAATGCCTGAATATACCCAAAAAACACTCCAACTCCTAAAGTCGCAGATACCCCGTCTATAATAGGTTTTATAGATTCAGGGTTGCTTTCCATCAGACGTTCCTCTTTTTAGCTTTTATTTTTGCTGTTTTGGATAAATCTTTAAAGTGGAATAATTTCCTACTTGTTTTACCATGTGTTTTACCAGAATGTAAATCACCATTAGGCATTTTATGTGTGTTACCTTTGTGCTTCGTTCCATCTTTAAAATAATGCGGAACACCTATAGCCATACTCTACTCCTTCACCATTTAACTTTATCTGCCCAGTAAGCTGCCGACATCTTACCCTTTTTTATATTTCTGCCATGTCTGGCTTTAAAGGAACGTCTTTTAGCTTTCATACGAGCAGATTCCCCTTTCTTGGGTTTACCTGCCGTGCCTTTTAAAGTGCCAACTTTTTTACCCTGCTGACCAAAGCGTATCACTTTTTCCTTACCACCTTCACAAGCCTTTACGACATGTGATTTTTTACGGTGTTTAGGTGTACGCTTCGGCCTGTTACAAGGCAATTTTTTTACATCTATAGAAGCCATTATTTATTTAGCCATCATAAAACACAGTCAAACTTACCGCAGTACCCGCAGGTAAATCTACATAAGCACCAGCATCAAATAATACACCATCATCAGGAATATAAGGGTCAATGTAATCTTTGGTTGTTGTAGCAACAGTTAAGGAAAACAAACTAGTGCCACTTATAGGGGAAGTATTGTAGAAAGTCATATCCCCAACAGTTCCTCCAGTAGTAGCATGAAGCCCTTTTAACCTAGTTCTTTCTGAATTAATTTTAGCCTGACCGCCTGTAGTACCTGCAGCTACGCCTACCGAAGTATTAGTACCAATAGACCCATCACCTGCAATAGAAGTTATAGTATCGTAAAACTTAGTAGAAGTTACAGTATTAGCGTTAGGGCCAGCTATATCTTCAGTTAAAGCATTACCAGCTATATCTGTGCCTGTAATGGTTATGGTAACTCCTGAGATGTTTCCACCTGAAGTTAAAGTTACTTTGGCAGCTTGATCTGTAGCATGAAACGCACCTGTACCCGCTGCAGCTGTCAACGTCATAGCAGCAGTGCCACTAGTGGTTTGTAATGCTGCAATAGCTGCAGTAGATGCAGACAAATTGTTTTTAAAAGTTTTTGATTTTATATCAGAGGACATTACCTATCCTCCTTAATCAAACCTTTCAAAACCATAGCTTTATACTCAGCACTGTCCTTTGGGGGCAGCACTAAACTTTTTTTGCTATCCTGTTTTTTAGGAGTAGCTTTTTTAGTATCTTTAGCCGAAGCCATAAGCTATCTCCTTATCTATCTTGTGCGGCAAACAAATAATCAACAGTTGCTGATTTAGTTCCTGTAGCAGAACCTGATAGCTCCATTACCCCAATAGTCAGATTTTCATCATCAGGGATATTTGCAGTATGAGTAGCTACGAGAGCTCTATTTACAAAAAACTCAACCACTGCAGCTGATTTATTTTTACCTGATACTTTAAAACTAAGGGTAACGTAAGTATCATCAGCAATATCAACACCAGAATCTGTGGTTGTGGCTGTACCATCTTTTTCCGTAACACAGTCAATGTTAGTATCTCCATCATCAACTTGGAATACAATACGATCAGCAGCTGTCAACATAGCTTCTGGGTTAGTCGCAAAATTAACCGTTAAGCCCACACAAAGCTCAATTGCACTTCCTTCAGAATCACCTACTTTTAATTTGGTTTCAAACCAAATATCTCTACCACTGTCTCCGGTAGCAATTTTAAAAATTTCATTACCTTGAACAGAAGCACCATCATTGTCTGTAGTAGCTTCAGAAGTAAGAACAAGAGTTCCACTTTCTGCGTCTGCACCTAAAGCAGCAGTTGCACTACTATCTTTAACAACAGTCCAATCGTTAGTATTATCTAAAGCAACACCAGTAAAGTCGTCAAAATAAACAACGTAATCTGGATTTTTATCTATAGGAAGGTTATTAAACCACTTCCTTGGTTCGTCCTTTCCTGAAAATAGGATAGGCCCAGTAAAATGAACAGCCATAATTTAATCTCCTGTCGTGGCTAGTGTCAGCTTTCGCTGTCAGAAGTTTTAAAAAACCCCCGGAAATTAATCCGGGGGGTGTACTCATTTAAGGAGGTTGAGTAGAACTATTACGCCCCCGGTGATCCAAACATTCCTAACGGATCGGAGAAACCAAAACTATAACGCTCACGGGCTTTATATCTTGCATTGCCTGTGTCGAAGTCTCCATCCATCGAGGTTTGCATTGGGGTTCTAACAAAATGCTTAAGACCATTAGGTACATCGGTAGTCAAGAACCATGCATCAGTATCTGTTAGATAGTGATTTACCGCAAATCCTTGAGAAATAGCACCCATAGACCGAATGGCATTAGTATCGTTATCTGCTGTAGCAGTACGTAGCTCAGTTTCTAATAAACGAGTAGCTACAAACTGAAGAGCCGAAGGAACAATTAACTTCATTGGACGAGCAGCAATCAACAGACCACGCTCATCAGTCCATCCACCAATTCGGATAATAGCAGACTCCAAAGAAGTCTCGTTTAGGTCAGAAGCTGTGTCGGGCTCGTTCTTATTAGTCCCACCAGAAACAAGCGGATGTGCGGTAGAGAATAACTCAACTCCGTCACCACCAGCAAAATTACTGTCAAAACCATTATTAAGAACAGCTGCAGCTTTTACTTGTTTAGTATAAGCCATAGCACGAGCAAGAGCCTTTGTGTAACGACTAGATAAACTATCGTACAAATTGTCTTCCACTGCTTCTTCTGTTATAGAAAAACCAAGAGCTACTGTCTCATGGTTATAACGAGCAGACCATGCTTCTTGTGCATTATCATAAGATATCGCAGAGCCTTCGTTTTTAACCGGAGCAGCACTAAAGCCAGATAGTTTTACTTCTTCCTCAAAGCTACGCTCTGAAGTCTCAGTTTCAAAAATCTCAGCATGCTCTTCGCCATACTTGTCATACTCCATACCAAACAACGCATTTAAGCCCGGTAGGAGTTCCTTCAATAATTGTGCTCTTGAGATAGCCATTATTTATACTCCTTATAAGCCAGTAGCGGTCATGTAAGCGTGTCCACCTGTAGCAACATTACTGTTTTCATACGGTGTATTCCACTTAACGATCACTTCTGTATAATTACCGGACGAATCAGTGGTTTCTTCAACCACATCAACAATTCTCATTGGTAAAGAAAGCGTGGTGTTAATAGCATTAATAGCAACTTTAGAGTTACCAGTGGTAGTGCTTCCAGCGTTCTGAACTAATGCAGCGTTACTTCCAATAGATGTGTAGCCAGTACCAGCAATAACAGTAGTACCAGAAACAACAGCTACTTTAAATAGTGCATCCGGGTCGTCAATAACATAAGCCTGTATATCAGAAGCAGCGGTGCTTGCTGGATAATATTGCTTAAATGTTTTTTGGGATGTGCTTGGGTCTGTGTAAGTGACACCTACAAAAACACCAATCACGCCTGTAGCAGTAACAGTAGTAGTACCTGTTTCTTTTTGGATAGTTCCATCGGCTGCTCTTTTTACAACATCTCCATTAAAGATGTCAGTAGCATAACCGGAAGCTATCTTCATCTGCCTAGTAGACCCCGCATAAGGCTGCCCACCAATCAAATTGATCGGTACTAAACCATATGGGGCTTCAACAGTAGGATAAGCCATGTTAAATCTCCAATTTTAAAAATCAATAAATTAATTTCCTTTGGACACCGTTGAGCGTTTATCACTAAACAAAGGCATCCTTGGGTTATTTTCCCTCATAAAGTTATTGTCAACCGACTCTTCTTGCTGTCTTGATTTATTCTGAAAATATTCTTTTCGGCTGTTTACAGTCTCTGTTGGCATCTTACAAAGTAATAATCCTCCAGATTCGATATTTCCAGACGCATCAGCTTTAAATCCGTATTCAGTAACAACTTCAGGATGTTCATCTGCTTTAACTGGAACCCAACCTTCACGCATACGTAAAGACGCATTTCTATCATCTTTCTGACCCAATACTGCTACCCTTACCCAACGAAAAGTAAATCCGTCTTGTGGGGCTGGATCAGGTAATTGTGTTGGTGGAACCCACTCTTGTTTGCGAGATTCTTTTTCTCGTGTTTTTGTTGCCCTAGGTTGTCTTGCTGCTTGCGTATTATCCATAAATTTCTCCTATTTACTAAGTTGAGCTACTTGTTTTGCATACTCTTCTAGTGACACTCCTAGCCGTTTGGCTATTGATACCTGCGTAGAAGTTAACGTAATTTTCTTAGAAGATGGACTTCGCTTCACAGGAGCGACAACATTTGCGGGAGCAGATTTTTCGTGTTTTTTAACTTCTTCTTTAAGAACTTCTTCTTTAAGAATGTCTTCTTCATGATCGTTTAAACGATCTGGAAAAATCTGTTTTAGGCGAGAATCAATTTTCTCGTAATATTCATCTGAGCGAGGGTCTACACCCTGTTTTACTAATTTCTCATGCAGCCCATAAGCTAGGGCAGTCATTTCTTCGTCATTCCCAAACCAAGTGTTCTTTCTAAACCATGATTCTGCTTTTGCATCAGGCTTAGGAACTCCTTTATTGTTATTATATTGATTAGGGTCTGTTTGTAAAGGTTTTTCTTGCCCTTGAAATTTAGGGTCATAACGATCAGCATTATTCTTTGCTACAGTTGCATGAGCAAGTTTAGTTTGAGCATCCACCATAGCATCAGAATCAGCATCTTCGTAGGCTTTTTTATATGCCTGTTGAGCCGCAGTTAATTCAGCGTCTGCTCTAGCTTTAGACTCCTCTATAAGAACAGTCTCACCTTCTTGTAATTTGGCTTTAAGTTGTTTATTTTCTTCATGTGCAGACTTAGCGTAATTATAGGCTTCTCTAGCTTCTCGCTCTTTTGCCTCTTTCTCCCTACGCATATCATGTTTTTGTCGAGTAAGCTGATTAAAGCGTTTCTGGACTTCAGCCCCATACTGTTCCATTTCTTCAACAGGAGATTCAACACTATCATCTACCTTCAAAGGCACTCTACCCCTATCCTCCTCTGGGGTATCGTCTACAATTTCTACTTCAAAATCATCTTTTACCTCAACAACCTCTTCTTTTATTTCTTCCGCCATGTTTTATCTCCTAATTAGCACGTGAAAATCCACGAGGGTCTGCGACAACACCTTCTATGCTGTCATCGTTTAGCATACGAAATTCTTTTCCATCCACAAACATTCTTGTACCTGAATAAGACCGCATGATTACAAAATCACCTTCTTTACACCAAGCCCCTGAAGGAAACTTTTCTCTATCTTTATACGCATCAGGGCCAAGAGCCATAACAAACCCAATATTTGCGGCTGTAGACTCTTTTTCTATTACACTGTCTGGTTTTATAATTCCTCCTTCGGTTTTTTCTTCTATATTAGGCAAAGTTACCAACACTTTGTAGCCTACAGGCTGAGGTAATCTTAAAGATTTGTCTTTTAATTCCGCTACTTTTTCTACGGTTTTATTTACATCTATAGCACTTACTGAACTCATAAATCTAAATCCTCTTGTTTATTGGCGGCATCTATTAAATCTAAAAAGGCTCTTTCAGCTAAAGCTAAACCTTCTATTGTCCCCACTAAATGCCGATAATGGGGAAAATCCGTTGCACCTCCGGTGGATACTGTATCAGCGTAGTCATTCATCAACTTACGTAATTCTTCTTTAAACGCATCTTCTATACTCATATAAGATGTTACCTTTCAGGAATAGCAGGTGGAACCTGTGGTTGCGGCTGAGGGGCTTCTTCACTAGCGGCTATATTTTTAGCTACATCCAAACCAATTTTAAGCCCTTCGGTTTTTTGTCTTTCAGTTAACTCATTTTCTTGTTTCTGTATCTCTACACCCATTTGAGCACCAGCAATTTCTTTATTCGCCTCTATCTGCTCATTTTTTAACATGGCATCCATAAGGTCTTTTGCAGCTTTACGCCTTAGTTCGGCTTCTTTAAGTTGTAACTCTGCTTGTTGCATTTGAATTATTGGGTCTTGGGCGGCTTGTTGTGCTTGCTGTTGTGCCTGTTGAGCAGCAGATTGTTGCTGTACCTGTTGAGAAGCCTGTGCCATCATTCTTGAAATCTCAACTTCAAGTTCTTCTGGCATTTCCTCGTTAGGTGCAGGTAACGGTACACCCATTTGTTTCTCTACTTCTGCCCTGTATTGCATAGCTACGTGTTCTGCTATGTGGGAAGCTAATGCCCCTCTTATAGCATTAGCCATAGGGCTCTGCCCGATAAGCTGCATAACTTCAGGGTTTTGTGCTGCAGTCATGTGAGTCTGTATATGGGCCTTATGGTCTTGATATAAAAAGGCTTTTACAGGTTTGTTGGTTAACAACGCCATATTCTCACTTACAGGGTCTTTAGGGGTCATGTCATCTTCTATAGGGACTAACCTAGTAGCATCCTTAATACCCAATGTTTGTAGCATTTGTTGATGTAGTAAAGGTAAGTCGTATAACTGTGGAGCTTGGGCTGCTAACTGTAAGGCTGCTTGATACTGAACAACTCGCATGGACATGGTGGAAGCATTAGGATCACTAACAGGAATTACCTCGACATCTTCATACTCTCTTCTAGTAATTACCTGTTGATTTATCTGTACCCCCTGCTCCATAGGGCGTATCTGAGTTACATTATCTCCACTTACTTCAGACTCATAATCCCCTGCATGATCCTCTATAATCTCCTTTAGTAACTTAAACTCTACTTTCATAGAGTTGTGCATACGAGCTTGAACAGCACTCATAACTTTTAACATTCTCTCCAGAATAGCTAAGGTTGTACCTACAGGAGCTTCAGAATTAAGATCAACCCCTTTAAAATCAGAGATAGCCGCCATTGAACGACCTTGATCTACAATATTTTGAAATAAAGCTAGTAATGTCTGGGAAGGTTCTTTGTAGGGTAGAAACGAAATATTATCTGCTATCTTACCTCCGGGTACGTCTACATCACGAAACTCCCCCGGCATAATAGGTGTATCATCACCTTTAATTCTAAGCCCTCTGGTTTTAAGACCACCGGGTAAGTTGTTTAATGTACCTGCGTCAACTAGCTGCCGAAGTAGAGAAGTACCAGACTTAGCATGCCCACCAAGTAAATGAATAAGTCCAAACCCATAAAAACCAAATCCCGGTATATAAGTATAATGAACAAAATGATTACGCTTCATTTTGAGTCTATCGTCTTCTCTCCAATTACGATAAATGGAAAGAATTTGTAAGGAAGACCGATCAATCGTAATAACATAAGGGAGAGCTATCTGATCGGGGTCTTCCCCTAAATCATATTCTACATGCATTTCTAAAAGCTCATATCTATTATCTTCCTGTACCTCTACACCCTCAGTTTTATCTTTTTTCTCTTGTATAGATGTTCTGCTAAAGCCCGGTTCCCCTAAATCTACAGAGGCATAAAACCCATTAACCTGTAGAAATCTAACCTCATT
>VTLG01007962.1_pt1 | contig 20702 bp, 29 predicted proteins | sample 4694571 | NCBI WGS metagenome assembly VTLG01 (sample SAMN12604809, study PRJNA352737) | marine metagenome | biome: ENVO:00000447; feature: ENVO:00000209|ENVO:00000569|ENVO:01000036; material: ENVO:00002151; isolation source: viral sequences binned using virsorter ... | reverse complement strand
GTAAGTGGTAATGTCTTTTTCATAAACTGTTTGGTTATCTCTCTATGGTTATTTTCTGTAATCTGTTTAGATTTCTGTTTCAGTATTACACCTTTAGGAGAATTAGCATTTATTATACCTTTCATTAATTGCTCTCCTTAATAGTTCCAACTATTTTTTCTGTTTCAAGGTTAGATTTAGATAGGTATGCGAGAACATTGCGTTCACAATGTGAATAAGTTTTTATAGGCTCAAAATAAATTAGTGGCTTACCCATAAGATAATTAGGTTTCCAATAATAGTGTATTTTCTTTTCTGATATATATAACTGACTTAATCGTACCCACTCGTTTTTAATTTTGTGCATTGGCTGAAAATAAGGTCGAATTTTCCCCTTAAACCATTCGTCTTTTGATTTTCGTGCCTGTTTAATAAGTTTAATCCGACAAATCCGAGCATCTGCTATGGTATCAAATTCATCTTCAAGGGCAGAGTGATATCCCTGTATTCTCACCGAATAAGTTACTTTTGGTTTAGGCTTTTTCACGTTTACCTCGTCAAATGTATATGGCTCTATTCTTTTTCTAATCATCATTTTACCTTTTGTTATTTACCCTGTAAACTCATCAATTTTAAATTAGTTCCCATTTATTTATTTTTAGGAGTGTGTGTATAAATAAACTCCGATAAATCTCTGAACGCTTTCATTTTTTCTTGCTCGTATTCTCTAGCTGTTTGGCTCGATTCTTTTAGTAAATTCTTATCATCCGATACCATTACTAGGTTTAACATCATTATTTTTATTTTTTGTCCTCTGGTCATTTTTGTTTATTCCTTTTTTTTATTAATGTATTACTAATCCAATATTATTTGATTTACTATACCATTTAGTGGCGTATAAATCATAATTGCTAGAGTCTACGTATTTAGCCTTTTTTAAGTCCTCTACACTCTTAAATATTCTCGTATGTCGGTCGGTCTTCTTTTCGATTAAATCCCTCTGTTTTCCACTATCTGAGAATATAAAATCATAGTTTTTGGGTATGTCTTTTAATTCTTTTATCATTTTGACGTTATTAGTATAAGAATAAAATCGAACTGTAGGATTTAACTCAGCTATCAAAAACCATTTATCGAGGTATTCCTTAGAGTAATAATCTCCACTATCGTGTACTCTTACATAGTCTACTTTTTTACTTCGTATTTCATGATTAATCAATTCTACAAATTCAACTGTTTTTGACAATTCGTACCTTTTTTCAAAAGCCGGTGAAACATTGCCCCATATATATGCACCCTTCCGAGCATAACAAAACTTTATACATTCATCAGCAAAGGGGCAAGTAATTTTACCACTCTTGGACTTATAAGCAGGGATTCCAAAGTTAAAGACTCTCTTGTTAAAATGTTTAGAGGTCTTTTTTAGTTTGCTATTTTGCGTTAATAATTCCATCTTTTAATTTCCTTATTTAGTTATTTAATAAGTTATTTTGGGGTTTAAAAGCAGGTCTTTTATATGGCATAACCTTATAACCTGATTCACCTAGTTCTTTTAATGCACGTTCCAAGTTAGTTTCAATTTGTAAAAGACTGTGGCATAATATGCTCTGCCTATCATTATACCAAACATCTTTTAACTCTGCCCTAGTCGCTCTCAATGCATCTTTTAGGTTTTCAATTACTTTTTTCATTTTTTAATTTCCTTTGTTTTAGTTATTATATGTTTTAATTATTTAAAAGTTCCAAAGTTTTTTAATGAATGATAGCGTGGCTAATTTTTACGCTAGAATCATTATTAATTAAATTCTCTGCTTTACTATCAATTTCAGACTTTAATCCATAAAAGTTTAATTGCTTTTTATTTACATATTCCTTAGTGCCATCATTTAAAGTAACCGGCGTACAATCTGAATTAGTGTAATAAATAGATATAATTTTTTTCATAATTAGTTCCTTTGTTATTGTTATTGTATTCTTTAATTCTTAAAAAGTTCCAATTAAATTTTATTACCTACAAATTCAACTAGTTCTTCAAGCGTAAATTCTATGTAATTATCTGTAAATCCATCTTGTACTTGGTAAGCTATTGCACCATCATATAATTCAAAAGCACCACGACCATATGCCAAGTAATCGTTAAATTCTGAAATTAAGAAATCCTTAATTATCTTCTTTACTCTTGGCTTTCCTAATCCTTTTAATATTAATTCATTCATATTTGTTCCTTTTATGTTATTGTTTCTAATCAAATATACTCCGAAACATAAATAAAGTTCCATAAAAAAGGAAAAAAGATTAAAATAATTGGGCTTTTGTGTATTATACTGTGTATACTAATATATAGTAAAGTATTAATATATTAGTATTATATACTAAATAAGATATAATATAAAATAGATAATACTATATAATATTAGCTACATACGTGAATTATACCTATAAATAGCACTATTTCGTCTATTTTACCCCCTACCTACGTGAATTTTACTAAATAATACTACTTACGTGAATTTCATTTAATAAATAATAATAATACCTACGTGAATTACCTACGTGAATGGTTTTTTAAGAACTACGTACGTGAATGCCACCTTATAAATAATTTTAGACAAAAAAAAAGACCCCCAGTTTCCCGGGGGTCTCGTAGTGTTGCTTATATGTTTATCATTTAAGCTCCTTTTTTATTATTTTAGTTTTATCAATAATTAGCTGACCGTACTCATTCCAATCTAAATCATATTTGTCTGCCAACAAATCTTCAAACAACCACTTATGAATCTTATATCTAACCTTAATTTTCACCAACCCTCCGCAACCATCACCTACGCACTCATAAGATATTATTTCAGCAACATCTTCGTCAGTTAAATACTCAATAAACTCCTCCTGAGAAACTGCCAATAAATTGTCTATTGACAACTCCAAAGTTTTATCAAATACATTCCTTTTCATTTTAACTCCTTTTTTTAATTCTTTGAGCCTTTTTAAGTGATGCTCAGCACTTTGCCCTGCCTTAAATCTCAAGGTCAACTGGGATGTCCCAGTTTACTTTGCCTCAGTCTTTTCTTCTTCTATCTTGTATTCTTCCATATCCAACCATAGCGCCTTTAGTAGCTCATCAATTCTTCCAGTCTGTATTAATACAATATAGAGAGATAAGCGGTTAGGCTTATATCCTGCTATTATACCTTGTTTGTCTTCTTTACCCATTAGTTTACTTTCCGAGAGATGGGCGGATAACCGCCCAATCTCTCAATTTATTAGGTTATTGATTAATTACTACCTCTTTACGCTTCGGAGGGCTTCTAGCATTCCATTTGCGAATATATAACATTCTCTTTTTGTACCTCTATCTGAGATATCTCTACAGCCACCACCTTCATTGGATATTTGTTCAATCCTGTACCCACCGTAAGCCTTTCCAATGTAGTATGTATTAACATTCGCCTTTGTTTTGAAATCCTTAGTCATCTCATATGCTTTTAATGGATAGCCTAGGATTTCATTCACTTGCCGTATTTTGTGATTTAACTGTTTTGAGGTCATTTAGTCCATCCATCCATCATCGTAATATGCATCAAATCCCTTATCTATCAAATAATCAAGGGCGGGCTTCATTGAGTCATAAGCAGACATATTACCTTGAACAGGAGGGCTTGAGGCTAATACTCTATCTGTTGCCCTGTCTCGTATACATTTACCACCACAGCAAGTCCCATAGTCTTTCTTTCCCTGCTTCTCCCATTCAGCATACCAAATAGCAGTTGCTTCATTTTCTTTCATTTTATTCTCCTAATTAGAATTAAAATCTTTTATTGGGTGCTGTCCCTTGGGACACCCTCAAGACTTGGGAGAAGACTATTGCTTCTCAGTCCCGCCCTCGTTCGAGGGCTTCCAAGTCATCACATTGTCAATAAGCTATACCCTTAACACGCATTAGAGGGTATACAAGTTCCATTTATCTAAAAGTAGTTAAGTTTACTGGAAAAAATAAATTGTGAAACTGGGCTGGATTTCACAACCTGAGCCAGTCGGAATCCACTTTTTCAACCTAGCTTTTTCAACCTGAATCGGGTTAGGGGGGCGGTACCGTATAATTAAAAGACCCACACGCATATTAATATTATTTTTTAGAATTTTTTGGGAATTTAGGGGAGGGATGGTTCGCGGGTACTACTTTAATATTTCGCGGTACTATTCTTACTATACTTAATACTTACTATACTTAGTATATACTATTCTCTTCTTTTTTTATAGTACTATAGTATTATAGTACTATAGTATTATATAGTATATAGTATATAGTATTAATAGTATTATAATATTATTTCTGTCTCAACCGACACTTAAATTTATTTGTTTTGACCTATACGAGTCAATAGTTTTTTTCATCTTGTTTAAAAACATAATACAATAGTATATTTTACCATGGAAACTAGTCCTTCAATAGACATCTTGAACTTGGCTCCCGCGATAGATGACCTAAAGTCTCTTTCGAGTAAGTTCCGCGAAACTGGTGATTATGAATACATGATGGAGATACTGTTAATCATAGATGAAATTGAATCTCCCATGCTAATTGATGTCTTTGACAAAGAGTTTTCAGCCGAGGCTTGATAAAATGTATATAAAGACCATAAGTGGGGTGGACTACCACTTATACAAAGATGAAGAAGAATTTAGAAAACATCATAAAAAGGCCAAAGTAAAGGATAACTGGCGTAAAGCCAATGAAGGGGAGTGGGCCAGAAGTGATGATGGACAAGTATTTAGTATTTTAAGGCGGGCGGTTATGTTTAGTCGGCAATACAATAGTGATGTTGACTACGTGCGGACGTTACTGGGTACGGCTTATGCCCACGATAAGTCGAAGTTAGAAGGTGAACCCCCCAAAGACATATATACCTTCACTCGTTATAAGACCAGTAAATACATTACTGCCCGTGAAAAGTTATTTGCGAAGATGGTGGCAATGGGTCGGGACGCAACCGAGGCCTATTTAGCTGTATATAAGACCACTAACAGAAGATATGCTCTAAACCGGGCAAAGATTTTATTAAGACAAAAGAGGATAAGAACATTGATTAATAAAGAAGTTGAGCAGTTAATGGATGATTTGGGTATTACCAAGACCTATTTACTGGAAAACGCGAAATCAGTGGTAGATAAGCCAGATGCCCGTGACGGAGACAAGCTTAGGGCCTTAGAGACATTGATGAAGATATCAGGATTATTGTCTACCGAAAAGAAAACAGACTCAATTGCGCTTATACAAGAGTTCACTGGTTTCTCAAAAGATAAACTTAAAGCCTTTGAGTCGGGTCTAATTGAATCTGGAAGCGAAAATGGCTAACGCTCACTCTGCCATAGACAGTTTAATAGCGAACGCTACCTTACAACGCTATCAAGAAGGTGGGCTCGTCAGTCGTGAAGAAAAACTAAGAGGGGATATAAAAAGTCTTTTTGAAAAAAGAAGTCCTTACAGGGAGAAAGCGTTTCTTCCAGAGGATGATGAAAAAAGAATAAATGCTTTGGCAAGGTTGGCTGGCGAACATGGTATTGAAGGTTTTCGTGCGGCTAAAATTGGTAGGAGTCGCTATAATCCTTTTAATCGCAGGGTTTCTGTTGAAATGCCAAAACATCAATCATGGGGAAGTAGTCTAGTAGATGATATGCACGTACCGTATGATACTATAGAAGAACACATAATAGCTGAAATTGCTCATGGAAAACAACATAAAGAGAATACACCGGTATGGAAAAAAGGAACAAGGAATCCTTTGCATTTGGCTATAGCGGCATTAGGACAACCTTTGTATGGTATTACATCTAAACTCAATGCTCCAAAGCTTCAAAAAGCAGCTGAATGGATGGCAGGATACTCTAGACCTAAATCTTTAGAGCACGAAGCTCATCAAGAAATTGAACCACAACTTTTTGATTTTTATTTAAAAAATCTTCGAAGTCAGGGGATAGGGGATGCAATGGATGATTATCTAGTGGGTGCAGATTAATGACTAGAGCTAAAAAAGTAGAACATATAAATGTAGATAAAGAAATATGGCAATATCCTAAGCAAATACGCTGGGGTACTATAATTTATAATATTAAACTGATTAGGAGTAATCATGCCTAAAGTCAAGGGAGTGAGTACAGCCGCTTTAAATAAGAGACAGCAGACGGCGATGAGTCGTCATGCTTCTCATCATACTGCTAAACACCTAAGGGTAATGGTGGGTGCAATGAAAAAAGGGCAGACATTTGCTCAATCTCACAAGACAGCTATGAAAAAAGTAGGTAAATAGTGGGAAACGGACACTCAGCAATAGATAAGTTAATCGCCTTAACCACTTTAAAGAAATATCAAGAGGGTGGACAGGTGGCAGCGCGACCAGCGCCGGTTAAAGGGCCTATGGACTATTATAAAGATAAAGATTTGCCTTTTGAAGAGGCTGGCGGAAGGGTATCTCCCTATGAAAAGGCTATTAGTGATATTATCATGGAGAGAATAGGAAAACCAGAGGAGAAATTAACTCTTGCTGAGAGAGAAGGATTGGGAACTCTTTTTCGTAAAGAGTGGGTAAAACATATGATAAAGGGTTGGCCCTTGTACGAGTCTCCAAGCTTTGAAGAGGGTGGTAAGTATTACGAGCTACAAAAAGAATACGAAGAGAACCCTTTTATGCCAGAATCTATGGGTTTAGACGCAATTAAGGGAGTAGATTATCAAAACGGTGGACAGGTTCTACAGATTCCTCAAAAGAAAGAATTAGATATCGTTTGGCCCGTAGATGGGGAGTCCCCTGAAGATATGGAACAGGCCAAGTATAATCCTGTAACTGAATTATTATTGGAAGCCTTGTTTGAGAAATTAAAGAGACAACAGGGGCAACAACGTAAACCCGGTAAACAGCTAGACCCAGAGGCGATAAAGCTTTATACTATAGCTCAACCTGACGTAGTATAACCATGCCCAATAAGGCCGCGAAAGCCCGCAAGCGTTTAAGAGCAAAATTAACAATTGAAAACAAAAGACGTAAAAGAGAAATTATCAAAGCTAGAAAGATTGCCCAAAAAGAGTGGGGAACAAAAGCCAATAGAAACCTTTAGTGTTATACCTCCTCCCGAGGAAATGGCACGCCGGGATGAAATATTAACTAAATCGTATCAAGACCTTTTATTCTTTGGCAGGGCTTTCTTACCTAAAGACTTTATGCACAAGAGTGCATCTCCTTCCTGTCACTATACCGTATCAAAAAGACTTATCTCTACCAAACCCGGTGAGCGTATCTGTATTATCCTCCCTAGGGGTTTTGGTAAATCAATCCTATCTAAATCAGCTATTCTACATAAACTATGCTTCTCTGGTGAAGATGACCAGAATTTCATAGCATGGGTATCAGAAGAACAGGGTCAGGCTATTGACCACTTAAAATATTTAAGATATCACTTAGAAACTAATAAAACAATTAAATACTACTTTGGAAACATGGATGGTGGAACTGTAGGTAAAAGATGGACAGAGAAAGACCTAGTTACTCCTAAAGGAGATAGAATCATAGCTAAAGGTACTAGTCAGAGACTTAGGGGTCGTGCTGAGGTAGATGTTAGATATACGGGTATTATCTTGGATGACTTTGAATCTGAGCTTAATACTAAGACACCGGAGCGCCGCTCTGAGATTAAGAAGTGGGTAGTATCTACAATCTATCCTGCTTTAGAAGAGTCACCCGGGAATGAAGGCTGGATATGGCTCGCCGGTACTATTGTTCACTATGATAGTTTCTTACAGATGACATATGATGGATATAAGAAAGCAAAGAAGGATGACCGCTCCTATCCATGGGATGTATTCTTTCATAGGGCGGTTGAGGATGGAAAAGCTCTATGGCCTGAACAATTCCCACTTTCTAAATTAAACCATAAGAAACAAGAGTTTATAGAAGCTGGATTAGTTAATAAGTATGCTCAGGAGTATATGAATGATGCTCGAGATATATCCAACGCCGCTTTTAAGATAGATAGAATACAGCACTATAATGGCGAGCGAAAGCTAATGAATGGTTTTAATTACATAATGGAGGGTGATGAAGTTATTCCTATTAACATTTATCTGGGGGTTGACCTTGCAGCGACAGCTACAGCAACTTCTGACTATCAGGTAATACTGGTTATGGGTATTGATTCGAGGAATAATCGTTATGTATTGGAATACTTTAGAGAAAGAATACCAACATTTGATGTTCCAGCTAAGATAATAGAGCTGGCAAAGAAGTATAGTCCCGTTAAGAGAGTAACGATTGAAACAGTAGCAGCACAAGAGATGGTTAGGGATATGGTAACTCGTATGAGTGCAAACGAGAAAAGATTAATGCCCGGGATATTCAAAGGTGTTAAGCCTCCCGGTAGAATAAAGAAGGAAGATAGACTGGAAACAACGCTCGGCCCTATCGTTAATTCTAAGAAATTATATATCAGAAGAGAGATGACCGAGATAGTAGATGAGTTCTTTGAACATCCCAAGCCTAGGAATGATGATATCATGGATGCTCTATACTATGCTGATTACTTTGCCCGCGCTCCTAAATCTCAAGCTTCTTCCAAAGAGGATTTTAAATCTTCAAACCGTAAGGGTAAACTATTACCTAAACTTAAAAAATACAATTGGATGACTGGAGCAAGAAATTAATCATTTATATATTGCATCGTTGACTAATTCCTTCTTAGATTCAGAAGGTGTTAAGTCTATCTTAATCCAACTGTTTATAAACATTTTAAATAAAGCTATAAATCCACATACCATATGGCTAAACAAAAAAGCAGGTTCCCCAGTTACGGTCTAGTACGGGGGCCATCTCATAAGCATGGCGGAGTAGCTGGCGTTGTTGCTGGCGAACAGCCTGTTGAACTAGAGGGCGGCGAATGGATAATTCCAAAAGAAGTCGTTCCTGATTACCTCCCCGTTTTAAAACAAATTACTAATGAAGGTCGTGCTATCCAGCAGATGGATAATGGCAATACTGCAATAGATGCTTTAATTGCCTCAGCTTCTATGCAAACTGGACTGGCTAAACCCAAATCCCCCATGTATCAAGAAGGTGGGGAGGTAGGCTTTGAGCAGATTGCCGACTTGGCAAAACTATATGGAGCAAAGCAGGGAATTACACTAAACCCAGCAGATTATACCCCAGAAGGTGGGCGTTCTAAAGAGGGTTATGCTAGAAAATTTGGCCTTCCAGAGGGTTTTACTATAGATACATTGGCTTATGGTAGTCCAGCGAATTACTCACTAAAGTTCTTAGATGCTGGAGGGGAAAAATTGGGAACGTCTAGGTCTACTGGTATTTACCCTATATTACAAGATATTAGAGCTGCTCAGATAAACTCACGATTAGGCGATAAGGTATCTTTAGAAAATATGAGTGAGTACATGAAAAAGCAGAGGGAAGATAGTGAGCTTAGGGATATGTTTCGTACACTTATAGGGAGTGCCGAAAGAAACTATCCAAAAGAAAAACAAAAACAACAAGGTGGCCCAGTAGATTATTATCAAAATGGTGGATTTGCACAGGGGCCTATTGCCCAATCAAAATTCCTACCACGAGCACTACCCTCATCTTCTCAGGCTGCCTCAATGGGGGCAAGCTTTGGAGATTATGGTGCCGAAATGGCACAAGCACCCATGTCGTTCGCATCGGAAACAGGGGTTGGAAAACTAGGCGCTGGTATGAGTAGGGGTTTTCCCTCGAGAGCAATGAGAGCAACTAGAGGAGCGAGAGGCTATGCTTCCTCTAGTCCAGAAACTGGAGGAATTGGAGGCTATACTGCTTCTAGTCCAGTAACTGGAGGAATTGGAGGCGGTGCAGCAGCGATGACAGGGGGAACTACATTAACTTCCGCTACCCCATCAGCAGTAGAAGATAGAGCTAGAAGGTTGCCAACAATGGGTTTAAAGGCTATGGATGCTAGAAAAGAAGGTGGCCCAATTAAGCAATACGGGCACGGTGGGCAGATGCAGCCTCGCAAACAACAAGAAATGCGTAATCCAGAAGTATATGGCCCTCCCGTTGAATTGATGGGGCCTGCGCCAGATACAACTGGGAATGACCTACAGCATATGTTGAATCAATTAATGATGAGAGATGTTAATGATTCTATTGGTGGCCCATTTTCTCAGAAGGCTGCATTGAAACGTGCAATAGAGGCTGGTATTATAGGAGAAGGACAGCCTTTAAGGAGAAAATACCAAGAAGGTGGAATGGTTGAACAACAACAGGCTATGGGCCCAGTTCCACAAGGTTCGTTAATGGGAGCAGCTAATGGCGATGCTAGAATTAGACCATTAACACCAGATACTTATATTACAAAATTAGGAGAGGAAGGTTCTTCTACTATGGAGATACCTAAACTAAGCACCGCTTATTTACAAAGCTTTGGTATGGAAACACCGCTTTCAAAGCAACAAGGTGCATCTTTACATCAAAAGGGTATCACTCCTGATACTTTGAATCCTTCAGTTACAGGATTAATCAATCGAGTTTTAGTGCAACGACTAGCTAATGAGGATGAGTAGTGGTATTAGAAAAAGATAAAAGAGCTGATTATAACCAAGATTTATACCGTCGCTGGCGTAATGCCCGTAAGGATTGGGATACGGAAGCCAGATATGACGTAGATTTTTACCATGGGAATCATTTTACCGATGAAGAGGTAGATGAGCTACAATCCCGTAACCAAGCTGACGTACCAATGGATAGAATTGGGCCAGCTATTGAAAAGTTTAAAGCTGTATTAACTTCCAGACCTCCTGCTTTTACAATGACTCCTAGAGAAGATTCAGATGTAAAAGTTGCTTCTGTATGGAGAACTATCATGGGATATGTTTGGGGAAACTCCAATGGAGACTGGCAGTTAAAACAAGCTATTCACGATTATGCAACTACCGGCATGGGATATCTATATGCTTATATAGACCCTGAATCAGATTTTGGTAGGGGCGATGTCAAGTTCACTTATGTCAACCCATTCAGGGTATACGTCTCTCCGAATACTCGCAACCGATGGTATGATGACGCTGAAGGTGTTATCCTCTCTACAATCCTCACTGGTGAACAAGTCGTTAGCCTCTACCCAGAATTAGGCGAACAGGAAAATGCAGAAACTGGAGAAAAAGAAACAGGAATCATTCAGGATTTAGATACTTATTTAGAAGAAGATTATCCTGATGCAATGAATAGCAATGGTAAGAAAGTATTTACCCCTGCTGAAGCAAAAGATTTAGATTATTTTGAAAGACAGAAATATCAGATATTAGAGAGATTCTATAAAGTTAAGGTTGATTTCTATCGTGTTATAGATATGCAGACTGGTGAAGAAGCAGTATTTAGTGAGGATGAATACGAAGAATTTATAGAGAACAACAGAGAGCAGATAGAGGCAAGCCAATATGAAGTTATCCCAGTTAAACAAACACGGGTTAAGGTATGTGCAAGTATTGGTCAAATCGTTCTTTACGAGACCATCCTTAATACCGACCATTATCCAGTCGTTCCTATTCCAAATCTATTTACAGAAACGCCATATCCAAAGTCAGATGTATCAAGGGCTCGTCCAATGCAGCGTCTACTTAATAAACTTTGGTCTTTGGCTCTTTCCCATGCTCAGGCATCTGGTGGGTTAAAACTATTAGTCCCATTAGGTAGTGTGGAAGATTTAGGACAATTAGAAAGAGATTGGGCAAATCCAAATGCAGTGATAGAAGTAGACTCTACCCAAGGAGAACCACACTTTCCTGCACCCCAGCCACTCGCTGGAGAGTTTTATAAACTAATTCAACAGTGTGAGTTCTATATTGATTTCACATTTGGATTGCCAGAGATGATGCACGGATTTGCAGAAAAAGCACCCGAGACAGTTAAAGGTACTGAGAGAATGATTGCTTTAGGAACTGAAAGGCCTAAGTCTAAACTAAGAGATATTGAATTTAGTATCAACAGACTTGGACAGGTCTTATATAATCTATCTAAAGGTCATTATACCTACAAAAAGATTTTCCGTTTAAACAGCGCTAATAATGATATGACTGAAGTTATGGTTAATCATTACGATAATAAGGTGGGCGCTATCTTAGATATTAAAAAAGAACGACATAATTTAGGACAACATGATTTAAGAATTGAACCGGGCTCTACATTGCCAACTAATAAGTGGGCTGAGCTTGGTGTCTACATGGAAGCATACCAAATGGGTATTGTGGATAAAGTAGAAGTCTTAAAGAAGAATCCAGAAATATTTGATAAAGAAGCTATCCTACGCCGAACCGATGAGAAGAATCAACTCATGCAGCAGGTTCAGGCTATGGAAGAGCAAATAAAGAATTTGGAGGGAGACCTCCAGACTGCCCAAAGGGAGTCTGTTAGCGACAGAAAACGGGTTGAGGTTGAAAAGTTTAAATCTCGACTTACAGATATCGCTTCAGACGCCAAAGCTGATAGAAGAGTTCAGTTAAACAATCTACAAAACAAGGTGAAGCTCGAAGCGGAGAAATTGGCATCTACTGTAAAAGATGCTGGTTCTACTCCAGAGGCATAGAGACATCTATTAAGGAGAATATATGGACAATACACAGACAGAGGCCGTACCCCAAGCTGATGGTTTGGTTGATGGTGGCCCAAGTATAGTTGAAGAAGTAAGAGCAGAAGCTGATGAACAATATGTTGAATCAGCGGAAGGCGTTGAATCAGAAGAGCAAGTAGATTTTTCAGCTCCAGAAGTTGAAACCGAAAGCGAAACGATTCCAGCGAATGAGTGGGAAGTCGAAGCCCGCAAATTCCAGTCAATGTATGATAGAACCCAAGCAGAGAATGATAAGCTTAAAAGGCTTGAACCTCTTGGTGATTTATTAGAATCAAGACCTGATTTAGTGGAAGTCTTACAGAAGAACTTGAACGGACAACCCCAACAACAACAACCCCAGCAACAAGCTCAGCAAGGTTTACCTGCTGAGGATTTTAACCCTTGGGATGCTTATTACAACCCAGAGTCGCCATCATTTAAATTCAGAATGGGCCAAGATGTCCAGATGATGAATAATGTGGTGAGCAATGCGTTGGGTGAGCAGAAACGACAGATGACAGAGGAGATAACATACAACAACACGGTTAATGAGTTACGAAATACATACAAGATGTCAGATGGTGATATCAATGAGTTTATGGGTTTTGTTACGCAACCTAAAGAACACGTTGGGTTATCGAATCTGGTAAAGCTATATAGGGACGTTAACAAAAAAGGTAACGCCCCCGAGACGGCTGAAGCAGTGAAAGCTGCTCAGAACCAGCCTCGTACAGCTGGAGTCCTCCAAGGAGGAGCTCCAAGCTCTCCCAAATCTGAAGAAAATAAGATGTGGGATGGCATTATGAATGCTGGAAGCCGTAGTAGCGTACTTTAAAACAACAAAACTGAGGAAGGATATATAATATGGCAACATATAATAATCCCGGCCCGTTAAAGTTTGGTGAACCCGGTTCGGTCATATCGAGCACGATTCCATCAAGGCGGTTATATAATTTCAGTGACAGAGTTGCTGATTTAGCCCCTGATGAATCTCCGTTCTTTGTGTACCTATCTAAGGTCGCTAAAGTTCCAACGGACGACCCCCAGTTCCGATGGTTAAAAGACCGTAATAAGATACAAATGTCTGAGAGAAGCTTTTCCTTGGACGCATCACATACTGTCCCAGCTCAAAACAGTACACTTACGTATACTGTTGATGATGGCGCAGGTGCTGCTCCCGGTTGGCTTATTAAAGGCATGGTATTCGCTGTAGGCGAAACCGATGGTAGTACTAATCATCCTGAAACCGCTATCGTACGAATCGAAAGCGCGCCTGTTCAGGGTAGTACAGAAACCACTTTTACTGGTCGTACAATTGATGCAGCGTCTGGCGGCACAACTGCTGGTGTAGACGGTGATAAATGTACTGTAATCGGAACTGCATTCGAAGAGGGTTCGGGTTCTCCTGATTCTTGGTCTCGTGAATTAGATAATGGTACTGGGTATTGTCAGATTTTTAAGACAGCCTGTGAACTTACTAACACTGCAAGAGCAACGGTTTACCGTGGCTATGCTAGTGAATGGGATAGAATTTGGAACTTGAAACTTCGCGAACATAAGGTGGATATTGAAAGAGCTATGCTTTTTGGAAATTCCGCAAGTGTAAATAGTATCAACTATACCGATGGTATTGTTGGTCATATAATCAAAAACTCACAATCTCAAATCAAAGATAACGCTGTTCTTTCTTATACAGAAGATAAGGGTTATTTCTCTACTCGTACCGATGGTCAGATGACCTACGATGCGTTGTTAGCAGACCTTGAGGTGGTTTTTGACCCTGCACGTGGTGGAAGCCAAGCAAAGCTTGCTCTATGTTCACTCCCTGTAGTTACATTTTTTAATAAGTTGGGAAGCTCAAGTACTTTCCTATCAAGCGCCTACCATGCAAGCCATCCAATGTTTGCACAGGAAAAAGGTTCTTATGGGCACAAAGTAATGAAGGTTGAAACAATTCATGGTGATTTAACATTAGTTAAAGAGCCTCTATTTAGAGGTCATGCTGCACCATATATGTGTTTAGTTGACCTTGATAACGTAGCTTATCGTCCACTTATTGGAAATGGTGTCAACAGAGACACACACATTATGACAAATGTGCAGTCAGCTGATGAAGATTTACGTAAAGACATGATTCTAACTGAATCAGGTCTTGAGGTTTCTCTTCCAGAAGCTCATGCTCTATTTAACTTTGAATCTAGTAATCCATAAGTTATAGGAGATAATGAATAATGAAAGCTGATAGAATAAACAAGAGTAGTGGTAAATACCAAATAGCGCACGTTGAGGGCACTATTGGTAGTTATCATGGTATGACTGTAGGCGCACCTACGGTGTCTAGTAATGCTTGTACACTTGTGAACAACCAAATTAACTCGCCAACTTATACTGGTGCAGCGGCTGTTACAGCCACTCTACCCGCGGCGATTGCTGGTTCTAAGCTAGTGTATAACTTTAAAGACGACCCAAGAGGTGGCACTGCTGTCTTGACATTTGACTGTGCTGGTAGCGACGTTTGGGAAACCGGATGCGTTATGCCAACATCTTCAAGTAATTTAATTACTTATGATGTTTCAGCGGCTGATGAAACAAGCCTAGTCTATACACCAACTAACGATTCTGTAAACATATATTCACATGGTTCTACCATTGAATTTGTTTGCGAAACCGATGGAAAATGGTATGTACAGGCAGGTAAGTGGAATCCAGATGCAGCGGTTACAAATGGCGCAGCAACAGGAACTATGCTCTTTGCATCCTAACCCGAATAACTAAGGGTAAACAGATTTGGATACTGTGGGGTTGGTCGTATAAAGGGCTGACCCCGGACATCCTAAGAATTTTTAAACAATTGGAGACAGTATGGCTGTTTATGACAATGTAAAAGTAAAAGTATTTATTCACCCCGGTAATCCCGGGATAGAAACTGGCGATGTTGGTTCAATGGCAAGAGATATAAAAGATTATATTGACACTTTAGATTCAACCAATAATAAGATTTTATCTATATCTCACACTCAATTAGCTGGTGACAGAATACTTACCATGGTGGTTGGTGGGGCTTAATGTCCTGTCAGCATTGCAAAGAAGACAATTCAGAGGGTTGGTTTTATTGTCGTAGTTGCGGCAAAAGGGCAAACGAGCCTTTGTATGCCCCTGCAATTATTATAAGGCATCCCGGTTTTGCAACAGCTATAAGAAAAGACCAAATTCAATTTACGGAAACAACAATGGGTGAAGATATTGAATCAAAAGGTGGGGTAGTACGTGGCAACGTTTAGCGCACAAGTAGTAGACCTTGTAGGTACATTTAGCGATGAGACCGCATTAGACTCTTTTATAACAGAAGGAGCTAATGAGGTTATTAATGCTATGTCTCGTTCTATGCTTGACCGTATAGCAGAAGAAACAACAGTTACATCTGGTACAACCGCATCTGAAGGCCATAAGGTTATATCTATGACAAGGAATGATGGAACAATAGACCAGCCTTGTCGTTATATACAATCAAGAAAAAGGGGAAGAGCAGCTGATAGCAGCGACATGGAATATGCAACAGCAACAGACCCGGTATATTATATCCAAGATGGTAAGTTTAGTATACTACCTTCTGGAGGAAGTGGTAATAAACTAGCATCTGTTCCTACTTATAGTCAGGCATCTGCTTTAGATGCAAGTAGTTTAAGTGCTATTACCAATTTTCCAAATGAAGCGGAGTATCTTGTTACTCTTTATGCTGCGATAAAAGCATTACAACAAAATATGAGTGGTATGATGACTCTTACCGCTATTGATACTACAGCATTAGGAGCTATTACAACTGAATTAAATAAAGCAGATGATATTATTAGTACGGCTCAGGGGAAAGTAGATGCTTTTTATACTTCTATTGGTGATATTGATGATACTACAGAGTTGTGGGATAATACGAATAAAAGATTTACAGTGGTAAGAGATGCGCTGATTTATGCTGGAAACTTAATAGATAACAATAAGCCTGATGCAGCTTATGATGTAGCACAGAATTTATTAGATGTAAATGCAGCTCTTGATGGGATGCAAGCTCATTTAGCTGATGGGGAGACTATTCTTACAAACGACCCAACTTCAGGAGATATTGCTACAGCTTTGACGGCTATGAAAAACGCAATAGAAGCCGCTGAGGCTTCGTTTGACAAAATGGAAGCCGCTACTGAATCTGTTTTTGGAGATGAAGATACATTTTTGACTGCGAACTCTCAACTCACAAGAGTGAAGGATGCTTTAGATAAAGTATCTGAGTTGATTGAAGCTAATAAACCAGCTTCTGGATACGATGCTCACGATTTACTACAAGCGGAGGATATAGAATTGCTTCAAGGAAACCTGAGTATTGTTGGTGTTGAATTGCAAAGAGCCCAAATGCATTTATCAGAATGGACTGCTATCGGTGATATGAGAGTAAAAGAAGTTAATGCTTCTTTATCTGAGGCTCAGGCATATGGTAGTGAAATTCAAGCTAGATTAGCTTATGCTAGTGCATACCAGCAAGCATCAGCTGCGAGAGGACAAGAAGGACAGAGTAGAATAGCTCAAGCAAATGTTACTTTATCAGTGGCGCAGCAAGAATTAGCGAGGGCTAATGCAGCGATTGCTGAAATTAACATACTTATGGGCTCATATAGATTAGAATTAGAGGGAGTGGCGCCATATCTTCAAGCTGCAACTGGTTATATTTCTCAAGCACAAGGATATGTTGCTGAAGCCAATACCAGAATGCAGAGAGAAGAACAAAAGTATAAATGGTATCAAGCCCAGCAAGCAAAATTACAAGCCGATTATGATAGGGGAGTGCAGCTTTTAGCTAAAGGATAATATGGCATTTACAATAGTAACACTTAATACATCACCAAGCTGGACAGGGGTTACTCTAAATACATCACCTTCCTTTACTTTGATAACATTAGATACATCTACCACATGGGTATTGCCCGGTAGCTGGCCTGATATGACTGTTAATGACTGGGAAGATGAGACTAGAACATGGCAGCAAATTGGATTACTTGGAAAGGATTCTGATTAATGGCAGTACATAGTTTAACAGTAAAAAAGATTATATCAAGAGTTAGGCAAGCATTTCCAGATGCACCTGAAACATATATTATGAATCTCATAAATGAAGCTATTGTTGAACTTGGGAAGTATGCTACTAAAATAGAGTATGCAAAAGCAACAACGGTAGCAGACCAGCAATGGTATACATTAAGTGATAGCAATGCTGGTGTAGAGATAAACAAAGTTTTCAGGGTAGACTTTATGGACTCTAGTGGAGATTATGTAAAGATACCCCGGTTAGTTAGCGGCGAAATACCAACAATGGATATAGATTAATGGCAAGTTCATATAAATACCCAGAAGATTATATAGCATGGTTTATTAAAGGAAATCATTTAGCTATTGTTACTTTAAAGGGGGAGACCAGTGGTAGTACCCATTCAAAGTACGGACAATACAAACCTATAGATGAAGCAGTTACTAATGGAGTATTGATTCATTATCAGTCAGAGCCAAATGCGGTATCGGCTATTACAGATACACCTGATGTTGATAATGTGTTTCATAACAGTATTATAGATTACGTAAAAGCAAGACTCTATCAAGATAAAGCCGGTACAACTAGCGATGCTAACGTTTCTGGTGTTAGTATGAATTTAGCTGGAATGCATGAGGGTAAATGGAATGAGGCCGTTAAGAAACATGGAATGCAAAAACGAGATAAGACTGGTGGAGACAGGCGTATCTATATGACAGATTTTACATAAAAATTAGGAAAGAATTATGGCAGACTTACACAAGTATCAAGCACATGAAATATTAAACAAGGTTTTAAATTCAGCAGAAACCGGACTACAGGTAGATATTGTAGCAGGCGCTGAGTACGCTGAAGATTCAGCTCATACCAGTGCGGATACTGGTAATTTTATATTAGGTGTACGTAATGATACCTTAGCAGCTTTAGGTGGAGCGGATGGAGATTATGTACCATTTCAAATGAATGCATCTGGAGCATTGTATGTAGAGGTGGCTTCGCTACCAGCTTCAACCAGTACAATAGAGGTAGTAGGGGATGCAGCAGAGAATGCAGCAGTAGCAGGTAACCCGGTATTAGTTGGTGGTCGTTATGATTCATCTGGTAGGACATTAGGGGATGGTGATGTAGGAGCAGTAGCGCTAGATGCAGATGGAGCGGTGCATATAGCAGACGGTGGTAATGCAATAACTGTAGATGGTACTGTAACTGCAAATCTTGGGACAACTGATAATGCAGTATTAGATGCAATAGCAGCTTCACTCGCTTTATTAGACAACTCAATAGCATCAGGTAACGAATTACAAGTAGATGTAGTTGCTTCTTTACCAGCTGGTAGTGCAGCTATCGGTAAATTAGCAGCTAATAGTGGTGTAGACATTGGAGATGTAGATGTTACAAGTGTTGTGCCGGGTACAGGAGCTACTAATCTTGGTAAAGAAGAAGACGCAGCTCATAGCTCTGGAGATACCGGTGTTATGGCTCTTGCAGTTAGGAACGATGTATTAGAAGCTCTTGGTGGTTCCGATGGTGATTATGCTTCATTGCAAGTAACAAAAACTGGAGCTTTAAATGTTACCGAAACAGTAGGTCATTTAGGTGCAATCTTTGAAGATGGTACTGATAATATAACAGGTAAAAAAGTTGTAGCAATTCAATTTATAGAAGACACAACATTTACAACATTAACACCAGTAGACTCTTCTTACATAGGAACAGCTAGTGGCAATGGAGATGCAATTGATACAAGTAATACATTTCCGCAAGGTATGACTATATTTGGAAGATGGACTGGTTATAGATTAGCAAGTGGTACAATAGTAGCTTATCAAGGTGATTGGTAGTGTTATCTATTTCTAATACATTACGTTCAGTAGTAACCCAAACCGCTAGACTGGCAAGAGATTTATGGACATCCATTAACGACATATGGACAAATGAACAGAGAAAGTGGGAAGATATAATATGAAAAATTTTAATTTAAGGGAACAATTATGGCAGCTTTAGGTTCACAAACAATAGCAGCAAGTTATGAGCAATTACTTCACGTAGATGCAGATGGTGGCGGCAACTCTACAACCCACGTTAGCGTAAAAGACGGTGACAATGGAACAACTTTCGGCTTCACTATCGCATCGGATGCGTTAATGATGTCAAGCACCAACCGATTAGAGTTTGGTGATACAGGAACTTATATACATCAATCAGCAGATGGTGTACTTGATTTGGTTTCTGATACAGAGATAGAAATAAACGCAACCACTATTGATATAAATGGTGCGGTGGATATGTCAAGTACATTGGAAGTTTCTGACTCAATTACAGTTTCTAGTACAAATGCTTTTGCTTTAATAGGAAGAACTAGCAATCACTTTGTAAGAATAGAGGGAGATGGAAGTTCAGCTTATATTTCATCTTTTAATGATGGTTCAGCTAGCCCTTTACAATTAAGAACTTATACAGGTAGTGCCTATACAAACGCTTTACAACTATCAGGAGCTAATGCTACTTTTTCAGGAGATATCATAATTGATGCAGATGATAAAGCATTAGTTTTAGGAGCTGACCAAGATGTAAGTATATTTGCAAATGCCCCGGGTGAAATGTTTATAACAAGGGGGACTGACATAACTCCTGTAACCGGTGATACTGAAGGATGGTTTGCATTAGCGTGCGGAGATTCAGGTGCAAGTTATTTGCAAATTTTTGGTGGAGAAACTGGAGATGCATTGTTATATATGTACGCAGATAACGGTGATGACGATGTCGATAAATGGAGAATGAAAGCTACAACTGGTGGAGATTTTATTATAAGTGGAGCTGCTAGTGGTTCTTTTGTAGATTTTGTGGGTATTTCTAGTGCTGGTCACATGGTCAAAAACAAACAAGCCGCATTTATGGCATACCCTTCAAGTACCCAATCCGACATTGCCAATGATAGTAATGTTGAGATTGCTTTTGGAACTGAACGATTTGACCAAGGTAGTAATTTTGCGAGTAATACTTTCACAGCACCCGCAACTGGGAAGTATCAATTAAA
>VTLG01014947.1_pt1 | contig 20709 bp, 39 predicted proteins | sample 4694571 | NCBI WGS metagenome assembly VTLG01 (sample SAMN12604809, study PRJNA352737) | marine metagenome | biome: ENVO:00000447; feature: ENVO:00000209|ENVO:00000569|ENVO:01000036; material: ENVO:00002151; isolation source: viral sequences binned using virsorter ... | reverse complement strand
GTTCAGGAAATTCCTCTCTAATCCTTGAATCAAGTTCGTTATAGTATTCATCAGGACTATTGTTGGGAAGGATACCTTCATCAACAAGTTCTTTATGAATTACCATAGCTGCTTGAGTCATGATTCTGTCTTTAGTAGAAGTGCTACCAAACCATTCATTTCTTTTCTGCCAACTCAAAGCCTTACGGTCTGGGCCAACTGAACTAGAAACTTCTTTTGCTTTTGGTTTAGCTTTAGTTTTACTTTTTTCAGAATCGGATTCTGCTCTTATCTTATATTGTTGAGCTACTAAAGATTCTGCCTTAACAGATGCTAAAGCATCTTGTGCTTTTATTTCAGCATCTACATCACCAGCTTCTTTTGCAGTTTTTAAAGCACTAAGAGATTGTTTCTCCTGACTTTTCAATCTATCAATATATTGATTTATTGCATGTAATTCTGAATCTTTGGATCGAGATTGTAATTCATCTCTTTCAGAAGTCCACTCTTGCTCTCTTATTGAGAGTTCTTTAACTTTGGACTCTAATTCCTTTTTCTCTTTAACAAGACGCTTTATCCGTTTTTCAGCACGCTTGCCAAATACCTTCTTATCCTTAGATTCTGTATCTTCAGATTTTTCTACTTCCTCATCTTCCTCATCATCGGCTTCTGATTTCTCTTCCACCTCTTCTTCGTCTTCTGATTCTGTAGTTTCTTCCGCTACAACTGGAGCCTCGGTAACAGGCTCTTCAGGCACTACGCCTTCAGATTTTTCTTCTTCAGGAAGTTCAACGACTATCTCCTCTTCGGATTCATCTATTTGTTCTTCTTGCTTTTCTTCGTCTATCATCTAGACCTCCTTCGGTTGCGATCCGCGTTATACGCTGATATAATATATTACACTATATGTAGCTTTATTACAAGTCTACTTAGCGGATATTTTGGCAGGATCTGGTATTAAAGCCAGTACTTCGTCATCATTTATTAACGAATATTCCTCTCCATCATATCTAAATTTGAGTCCTACATACTTTCCTGTAAGAACCCAATCTCCTTCTTTGCACCATATAGTGCTAGATTTCTCTAAACTTTTATAACATTCAGGTCCCATTGATACAACTTTAGAAACTACACACTTAAACTTAGCAGCTTCTTTAGATTCATCAGTTAGTATAATACCACCTGCTGTTTTGTTTTCTAATTCTCTTGGCTTTATTATAAGCCTATAACCCGTAGGTTGTGGTAAATCACTCATACGTCTCCTCTTTGAATAATTTTTTATATTCTTCATTAACTCTAGCTTTCATATCAGCTAAAGTGTGAGATATTCCTAGCATATATTTATAACTAGAAAAATCTTCTGCACCTGCACCTATGGTCATTTGCTCTGCATTAGCTTGCAAAGCTTCCTCTAATACTTTTAATAAGTTAGCCTTATATATTCTGGCATCCATGTCATCTCCTGTAAAAGGGGCATTGTTACATGCCCCCATTAATTTATTTAATATTTATTTGCCTAGCTTCTTTACCTTCAGGAACAATCCTTTTTAAAGAAACTTTCAATAGGCCGTCTTTTAACTCGGCATCTTTAACCTCTACATCATCTGCTATAGTAAAAGTTCTAGAGAAAAATCTTTTAGCAATACCTTTATGTAGTACGCCCTCCTCTTCTCCTTTTTTATCTTCTTTAACAGATTTTATAGTCAGCTGATTTTCTGAGTAATCCACACGAATATCATCTTTGTTGTATCCTGCAAGTGCAACTTCAATGTCATACTTTTCAGGTCCAGTCTTAACAATATTGTATGGTGGGTAATTTACTACAGAGACATCACTATCAAACATTCTTTCAAAATGATCGAATACATCATCGAATCCTATTGAAATTGGTCTGAGTTGATTAAAAATAGATAATGCTTTATTCATATTAACCTCCTTTAAAAGCAAGATTTATTTAGGTTCCTTACGGCAACCTATAATAAATATATCACATTCTCTCTATTAATGCAAGGCTGCTATATCCAGCCAATCCAATTGCAAACTAGGTATATAACAACTACAGCAGCTATTGCTGAAGCTATCTTACCTTTTTTGCTTAAGTTATTCCAAATATCCATGATATCCTCCTTAATGTTTGCCCCGCTCTACGCCCTTTATACGTCCCTTATTACGGGATGCATAAAACACTTTCTTTCCTTTTTTAGCTCCATACTTTTTCTTCATGGAACTCATAACCTTTTTTCCTTTTTTAGTTAATGGCATTATGGTCTCTTATCGTTTCTGTTGACTTGACTTTTTAATTTCCATCTTTCTTTAATATTTTTAGGGACGGGTGTAAATTTTCTTTTAAGATATTTACCCATTCCTTTAAAACCTTTACCATGTACTTCTTCTTCTAAAAACTGATTATAATCTTCTATATCATGTACAGATTTTTTTAATTTTTTTCTTTTTGTTGGTCCTGCCATTTTATTTCATCCTTGTTGCATAGATTAATTTTTCAGCATCTTTCATTGCATCGTTAGTTGCTTTAACTGCAAGCTCTGCTTCTTTAAGTTTGCGATCTTCATCTTTGTTTTCATCATCAACAATTAATTTAGTTTCTTCAAGATCCATTTTATCTTTATGCATTTTTACTATATCCATTTGTTTTTTAGCACGTAATGCTAAATCTTGTTTTTGTATTTCTATTTGTTCTTGTTGTGGATCTTCTGTTTGTCCTGACATTATTTTAGCTTTTTCTTCATCAAGCTTTAATACTTTATCAGCTGCATTAGCTGCTGCTAGTGCAATATCATTTTGCATTTGCATAGGCATTTGTTGTTGCTGTTGTGGTGCTGACATAATTACTTGTTGTGCTTGTGGATCTTGTACCATCTGTGCCATTTCTATTTGATACTTCATAGCTAAATGTTCTTGTATATGCGCTATTAAAAGTTGCTGCACTGATGGACTTTGATACGCAGGATCTTCTAAAAATTTACCATGAACAATAATATGTGCATCATGATTTTGTTCTGGCTGTGCTTGTAAAGGTGCCCCCTTTAGTGAAGCCATATTCTCTAGAATAGGATCTGCACTTAAAGGTTGTTGTTGTTGTTTTAAATAACGTTGTGGATCCTCCACGCCCATCGCAGCAAACAGTTCTAATCCTATCGCTTCCATATTGTAAGCAGCAGGATTCTGTTGAGCGATGGACATGATAGCATTTATTTTAGCTATTCTATGCGCTTCTGTTGGCATGTTAGGATCGGATACAGGTATGACGTCAATACTTTTTAGATTGAAATCTTGCCTGAATACTTGCTGTGCTCCACCTGCGACCTCATAGGGATACATATCTGGAAGGTACTCACTATCTAAACGAGTGAGTATTCGCAGGTCTTTAGTTTGTGCTGAGTGTAGACGCTTATGCACAGCATTGAACAGTTTTGAAGACTGCTCGAGTAGAGCCATAGTCGTTCCGACTGGCCCATAGTTTGTTGCATTATCTACTACATTGTCAGTAGAATCTGCAAATTGGGATGCAAGCTTTGATGCGTAATCCATCAAGTTGAATAATGTAGACGATGGTTCTTTAAACGGAAGTATTTGTAATGACTTGCTTAAATCACCAGCAGGTGCATTAACTTCTCTAAACTCTCCTGGTGCAATTGGCTCGTCAGGTGCAAGGACACGAAGACCGTGTGCCTTGAACCCACCTGGCAAGTTCGCAAAGGTACCTGCATCTAATAATTGACGCATAGAGGAGGTAGCTGTTTTTGTTAATCCACCAATTAAATGTATATAACCATAACCATAAAAACCTAAACCTGGAATCATTGTAAAATGCGTAAAGAACATTTTCTTTTTCTTTAACGGATCTTGTTCATCCCAGTTTCTTCTTATACATAAAACTTTTTGACCGTCCTCAGTCATATGAACAATGTATGGAAGTTTTAATTCGTCTTGATCTTCAAAGCCTGGTAAATCTATATTGACGTGCATTTCTAAAATGCTTACGTATTCATCATTATCTGTAGGTTTACTTACTCCTACAATTTCATTTTCTAATTCTTGTGCTCCTGATTCTTCTATATCATAATCTGTACTAATATCTATATCTCTAAACATGCCTATTAGTTGCATCTTTTTAATTTCGTTTTTAGATAATAAATATTTATGTGTATAACGTTCTGCACTTTCTAAGTTAGTAGCATAGTAGTCTACATAAAAATCTGAAGACTTAATAAATTCTGTAACTGGTCTTTGTAATGATGGGTCCCAAAAAGTTTTTTTAAATGATGTTCCATATAATGCAACATTAAATAATAACTTATCTAACTCAGGCCCATACTCTGGCATTTGAAATTGTGTTTGCCAATTTAAGAATTGTCTTACACGATTCGCTTGTTCTAATTTTTGTTGAGTCTGTGTTCCCATAATTCTGGTACGCACAGGTCCTTCTGTGGGAAATAATTCTTTGTAAGCTTTTGCTTGAAACTTTACTACTGCTTGCGCTAATACTGGATGAGTAACTCCTGCAGATCCTGGAAATGCTCCTGCTGAATCATCATATTGTAATCCTAATAATGTAATTCCATCTTCTGCTATTTCATCATACTCTGAACGTGAGTCTTTATCACGTTGGTATCCTTCATCTAAATCATTAGCGACAGATTGTAAATCTTCTTCACTCATTAACTCAGCTAAGTTTGCATCAAATGCTCCTTCATCTACTAAGTTCTCTTCATCGAAAAGACCCATAGCTTCTGCTTCATCAATCTCTTGCTGATCAGTTAATGTTACTTCTACACCACCATCTTCCATTTGTGAAATCTCTTCACCAGTTGGAATAGGTGTAGATATTTCTTCTTCCTCAAATAATCCTATTTGTTTTTCAATTGCCATATATCCCCTTTAAATATAATAACGTCTACTACTCTCTTTATTATAAATCTCTTTTTCTCTTTTGTCAAGCCATGTATCTGCACCATGACTAACATATCCACCATTCCTCATCCACAATAAAGCTTGTGATACTGTATCCATATAGTCATCATGACTACCTGTTGGGAAAGTTCTAGCTTCATCTATAACATCCATAGCCCAATCCTTCTTAAAGGGGGCATATATTCTGCCGTTATGGAATAATGATGTAATAGCATAAGCTCTTGCTACTTTATCTCTGTCTGGTTGAAACTCAAATATAGGTAATCCTGTCATACGTAGGTCTTGTATCAAAGATTGACCTGATGCCTTCTTCTCAATTAGTATTGAATCTGGTTTATGCTCTTCATATTTACTAACTGCCTTAGTTCTAAGTGTAGGATAGTCCCATCTGCCCCGTTCTGCCCCTAATAGTACTAAATTAGGCATATCGAGGCCTGATTTAAAGACACCCCACGTTGTACATGCTGAATAATCCGCAGATGTCTTAGTTGAAAACGCAGTATCCCATGATTGTATGATATATTCGCACTCAGGTGGAGAAGGATTGTCCCAATTCTGCCACCATTCTAGTTTTATTATGTTTCCTTCCTCATTTGTAGGACTTTGACCGTACAATGCATCAAACTTAAAGGAAGGTGTGTTGTTTTTTGTACGTATTATCTCTTCAGTAGACCAATGAAACCCATCTTTGTGGTCTGATGCAGGCCAAAACGAACTTCCGAGCTTTAATTTAGTATAATCTTGGGACAAATATCCCTGAGATACTAGACTTTCTCTAGCTTTTTCTAATTTTTCTAAAGATTCTGTAGTATTTAGGGCAGGAATACGAACTACTTCCCATTCATCTGCCATAGGACTGTCATCTTCTAAGGATAACAGATGTCCCGCCAAGTCATTTTCATGCCATCTTGTCATAACTAGCACTACTTTTCCGCCAGGCATTAACCTTGTACGCAAACCAGAAGAGTACCACTCATTGAGTGCCTCCCTTCGCGCTTTAGAATAAGCATCTTGCTCTGATATAGGGTCATCAATAATAGCTAGATGCGCACCAAAACCAGCAATACCTGATCCTGAACCAGCTGCTAGAAAAGAACCTGCTTCTTTTCCTTTATGTTGCAAACCCCAGCTATTAGCTGATCTATTATCTTTACGAATATTTATTTTAGGAAATATAGAACCATATTGTTCTGTGTTTATGATGTCACGAATAGCACGACCAAACCTTGTAGCTAAGTCATCACTATGTGATACTGCAATTTCTTGCCAATACGGATTACGCCCGAGCGCCCACGCTGGAAAGTATGTAGATGTAATTAATGATTTACTAGAACGTGGAGCTACAAAGACCATAAGTCTATCTGCTTCACCAGATTCTATTCTCATTAACTCATCACATAATACTCTGTGATGTGGCCCTACACTAAATGAAGGATTCATTAACATAATAAATGCTAACAAATCTTTCCGCGCTGATTGTATTGCTAATCTAGTGGCGGCGTTTCTATCTTCAGTCGTTAAGGTAGCAGACATATGCTTGATCTCCCCAAACAACTAACTGGCGATAAATATCTTCAATTGGTTTGCTTGGATCGTATAAGTCTAACATTGGGTGTAATACCATACTTATATCTCCTGTTAAGTTTACTCTTACCACTCTTTTTTAAATCCTATCGTTAATTTGCCTTTGGGGTCAATACTAGCTGAAAATCCTTTTTTCTTTAGTTCTTTAGCTTTTTGAAAAACCTGACTAACTCCTGGAGTAGCTTCTACCCATTCACCAGCCTTTTTTTGAATCCCTTCCGTAGCTTTATTAATCATTGCTGCTCCGCCTATTGTTAATAAATCTCTAGCCGCATCCTCTGGATTAGTATATTCTTTTTTGTATTTTGACACTATCTAGATTTTAAATTTGGTTTTTGTATTTTGTATTTTTTAATTCCAAGTTCATCTTGTATTTCTTTTATATGTTTTTTCTGACCAGGATCACTGTCTTTGTATTTTTCAGTTATTTTATCTGCTTTAGTTCCTTTATGCTGTGCTCCATGTGTAGGCATTTGATGTTCTTTATGTAATTTAGCACGAAGCTTTTTCTTTCTTTTACCTTCAGCACCTCTATCAAAAGTCCCTTCACGCTCTTGTTTCTTTACAGAATTTAATGTTTTTTTAAATGAAGCTCCATCGGCTTTCATTCTTTTCTTTAATTTATTTAATTGAATTTGATATTCATTTCTACCGTCTTTACCAACTTTTTTAGTAAGACTATCTTTATTCTCTAGTAACGCTTTTATTTGCGCTTCGTATCCCTCTACTGACATTATCTGTTCCTCATCCAAGCTGGCTTAGACTTATCCATCTTAACCTTTTTGCTTGCTTTCTTTTTTGCTTTAAGTTTCTTGTGTATTTTAGTCAAAGTTTTAGCTTGGCCCGCATGGGACTTGGAAGCCTTGTTAAGACCTTTAATAACTTTTTTTAATTCTCTGTGCATTAATATCTAGAAGATTTTTTAATCTTCTTGACATTTTTCTTCTTAGCTTTTTTCTGTGATTTCTTTACAGATTTTTTCACAGCCTTCGGCATGTTCTTATACATATTGTCTCCTATGATTTTTTAATTTCTTTACCATCTGGATGAGTATATCCAAGAGGTAAATTAGTATTATACCCACCAAAGTTGCGAGCTACTTTTTTAGATTTAGTAGTCCAAGTAAAGGTATTATTCTTTCCTTGTTTCGCACTGGAAGTATAAACTTCAGACTCATATGGTCCATTCACAGGATGTGATTTAACTTGTTTAATAGCCATTAGTGTACACTTTCTTTTTTAACAATTTTTAAATGCGGCGTAGCAATCTTTTTAAGACGCTCTACATCGCGTGCAATATCTTCCTCAGAATTTCCTGTAGCGAAAGCATTTCTAACTTCCATTTCAGTAAGATTCTTATCAGTCCACATAGCCTGATGCTTACCTAAAAGTTCAAGGGAGCGGATAGCCGCTTGATAATCGCCCTCCTGCTCAGTCTTTTCAGCGATACGTACTAGGCGGCGCAATATATCATCCGCTTCAATTTTAGTACGCTTTGTTTGATCGGCCTTGAGTTCTGAGATTCTCTCGGCCACAGCAGGATTCCGTATGATTTGCCAAGCATTCTTCTTTGCATGTTGCTCTCCATATCCCGCACGTATGGCAGCGCGAACTGCGTTGAGATCTTTAATGAACTCTAAGCAGAACTGTTCTTGTTGTGCAGTTAATTTGTCGCCTTTTGCCATAATAAGATTATATCGCAAAAGGCATTGTAATACAAGTCTGTTTCATGTATAATAAAAATTGCATAGCCCCGCGCTATGCGTCTCCTGTAAGAGGGGAAGGTACTTTAAAGCACTATCACACACATACATACCACCTATAAAGTGCTAACCTTCCCCCTTCATTTTCAAAAATAGTCACGGCAAACCAAGGGGGCACTCCGCGAATCTAAAACTAGGTCTAAATTTTTGCTAAAATTTTTTGAGCTGGATATGTGTGTAGTGTCCTACGCCTTTTTTCTTCCCTCCCCACCTCGATTGCGACCTACCCCACCTACCCGTATCACTCATATTTTTTGATGTTCTGGTTTTGTTCTCTTAATGAGTATCAATAGGAACAAATAGCGAACAGTTGGGGTAAGGTTTGAAGGATGTATAGAGTATCAACAGGGGTTAGATACCTAGTGATACCTTCTCTCAAACGCAAGGTTTGTTCATGGTTTGTTCCATGTTTGTTCTAAAAAGTTATCCACAGGGTGTGGATAAGTACCTCTTGACAAAGGTTTTTAAATAGCTAGAATAGGGGTATAACTTTTTTTGAAGGTGGTAAGTATGTTTAAAAAATCTACTTCTACTTCTAGAATTTGTGATAATAAATCTACTCCTATTGGTTGGAGTTCTGGTATCTGGTTTGGTGGTCAATTTGTGAACCCACCTAAAAAATCTGTACCAAAAGTTTATAGCACAAAGTCATTGAGTAGAATTGAATCTTTTGAATCTTATGATAATAATTATAATATTCAATGTAAGAAATTATGGAAAAAATTGGTCATTGAAATTGGTCAAGGTCGTTCTATAAAATCTCTTAATGAGTGGGAGAAAATGCTCATTAAACAATTCGGAAAACTTAAATATAAAAAGGCGTAATTAATACGCCTTTTTTTTAATCTCTAACCATGAGGAATTTATAATATGAAATATAGCAAGAAATTTAAAAAGTCTTTTAACGGCTTTAACCCTTTATTTAGTGCAAGTGAGTATCTAAAAATCAAAGGCAATAGCTGTTTAAATGAGGATGAGAATTTAAGGGTTGGAATTTCCAACGATTTTGATTTTATGGATAGTGAGGAATTTCAAAATATAACTAATGAATTGAAAATAGAATTTAAAAATGAGTAATTCTATAATCATTATGGCTTTTACGATTTACATACTGATAAACTTATCCACAACTTTTTGATAGGTTGTGGATAACTTATTAAATTAACTATTGATTTATATTTTAATTAGTTTATTACTATAATTATGGAAAACAAATTATCAGAATTAGATTTAACCATCATTGAAAATTGGTTAAACAATTATGTTGATAGAACAGAAGAAAAAAGAGGTGGCTCTTTTTCTCCTGAGAACTTCAAGCATATTTCTAGTTTGGCGATTGTTATGTTAATTCAAAAAGTTAGATTAGCAAATGGTCTTAAACCTAATTTTGAAACTGAACATCTTGAAAGTTTAAAAGCAAGATTCGAATAGAATCTAGATTCGGAGTTCGTAGGTACTTGGCAACAGAAACCTACAAACAATCTTTAAATATTTTCTAGTGATAGAGAATATTTAAATATTGAAAAATATGTCGCTAATACTTTTTGTATTCAGTTTATTATTCTTGATATATTTAACTTGCGAATTTGCATGGTTGTAAATCGCTTTAATTTGGGTGGGTAGTTTAATTCAAATTTTAAAAGATATTGAAACGGAAAAACAAAATTCCAAACTTTGTGAAGTACTTTCAATATGACTTATGACTTTTAAATCTAGAATTAACTATCACCACCTACTGATAAAACACAGGAGTTTTTTATGACTTTATCAGAATACTTAAAATCTAAAGAATCGCAAGATATTCTTGCAAACTATAAAACTAAATTGGAAACAGACCTCAAAGAGTTAGAGGAAGAAACAGAAAATTTAAAAACAATTCTTGAAAATTGGGAGTAATCGCTTATGACTTTACTTAAATTTCTAAGACAGCAAAATAACTTCACAAGCAATGAGGTTAGACAGTTTCTCAATGATTGCATTTTGCCCGACAGATTTACTAATAATGCTAGAACTGTTGAGAGATTTACAAGAGCTTTAAGGTCATTTGATGACCAAAACATTATTGATCTTGCTAATGATATAGAATCTCAATATGAAATTCGTGATTGCTATGATTGTCAGCATATTGATTTTGCAGATGACCAAATATCTTGTTATGAAGGCGATTATCATGTCTGTCAAGAGTGTTGTGATAGCAATTATTCTTATTCAGAATATCGTAGTACCTATGTGCATTACGAAGATTATGATGATGAAGAAGATTGTGGGCAAGACTATAATGGTGTTTATGATTATTGTCATAGAGTTGAGGACGATTTAGGTTTTCAAAGATTGCCTCACGAAAAACATAGTAAAGATACTCTTTATTATGGCATTGAGTTAGAGGTTGAAAGAAGAAAAAATTGCCCAACAGATATAGCATATCATATTCAAGATAATGTTTTAAGTGGGTTTGCTCAATGTAAATCTGACGGCTCTCTTGAGAATGGTTTTGAGATAACGACTTGCCCAATGACCTATGGAAAACATAAAGAGGTATGGGAAAAATTCTTTAAAGATAAACAATGTATGGACTACCTAAAAGGTTGGTCAACAGATACGGCAGGACTACATATTCATATTAGCCGTTCTGCTTTAAGACCTTCAGAAATTGGTAAAATATTGGTATTCATAAATGATTCCACTAATGATGGGTTTATCAATGGAATTGCTGGTCGTTCTTCAGATCAATGGGCAAAGAAATCGCCTAAGAAAATTACTGATATGAGAAATCATAGTGAAAAATATGAAGCTGTAAACACAGCACATAGAAACACTATTGAACTTCGAATATTCAGAAGTAATGTATCTAAACACGGCTTTTATAGAGTGCTAGAATTTACGGATGCTCTTGTACAGTTTGCCAAAAATTATACAGGTTTAACAGGCATGAGTTTGCACTATAAAACTTTCTTAAGATTTATGAGCAATCAAGATGTGAAAGCTCAATATCCTAATCTATCAGCATGGTTGATTAGAAAAGGTTATATCAACGGAAAACCTTCTCGCCAAGTAAGTTGGCAAGGAGAAAGACAACAAGACACAGCTAACTAAAGGAGGTTAATTATGTGTTTAATTATTAAAACTGACGAACCAAGTAAGTTAAGTTTAAATCTATTAGAAACTGCTTACAACAATAATTCTGATGGGTTTGGAGTTATGTTTTGCAACAAAGGTAAGTTGCATACACAAAAAATTGTACCTAAAACTTTCAAAGATGTAGAAAAGTTATGGTCAAAGTACAAGAATCTTGATGTGCCTATGGGTTTACATTTTAGATTCAATACTAATGGGGAAACTGTTAGAGCTATGAGCCATCCATTTCAAGTCTTATCCAAAGCAAAAGGAGATGACAGGGATATGTGGGTAATGCACAATGGCCCACAGCTACCAACACCAATGATTGATGACAACAAATCTGACACTCATCAGTTTGTTAAGTTTATAATAAGACCTCAGCTATCAGCTAATCCTAAATTATTATATAATGCAGAATGGCAAGAGATGATTGAGGAACTTATTGGAACTGATAAACTTTTATTTCTAGATGGTAAGACAAAAGAGTTTGTTATCTACAATGAAGAACAAGGTAAAGACATAGATAATATAGGTTGGTTATCCAATACCTATTCTATACAGCCAAGTTTTTCTTCAACAAGAGATTATGAATATGATTTTGAAACTAACACCATGAAGAAAAAGAAAAGCGATTGGCTTGATGATGATGATTGGGGTTATGGTGGGAGCTATGCAAGTTATGGCAATAGCTACAAAACACCTCATAAAACTTCATCATGGTATGGCAAAACAGATTCTAATAATGCTATCAATGAAGATGTTATCAGAAAAGAAAATCAATCTGATGTGTATGGTAGAGTAATTGATAGTGATTACACAGCCACTACTCATTACGATAACACAGGCAAGTATTCTCATACAACTTATGAGCCAACAACTAAGGGTAAAGGTAAAGAACTAATACCTTACGAACAAGTAGACCCTGCCATGAAAGATAAGACTAAACCTAAAGATTCTTTTCTACAAGAAATGTATAACGGAAAGAGATTGGAATGGGAGGATGTTTGCTATCGTGACTTTGATGAGCTTACAGATTTGTGTGAAGAAAATCCTGTCGGTGTGGCAAGATACATATATGATTTAGTATTAGGAGGTGTGTATGACAAATAATATAGTACCAATGTATACTTGGATTGACGGACTAACTTATGAATTTAAAATACCTATGACTTTAAATGGTATGAAAGACATAAGAATAAAAACTACTACCTTTGGTGGTAAGGATGTATGGGCAAACATAAAAGGAAATAAGTTTTCTAAATTGCCTAATCATTTAAACATGAAAGATATTATCTTTGGTGTGATGTACAAAGGAGAAAAAGAAATTGATTGGTACGACAGCCAACAAACATTAGACAGTAATGATATAGATTCTTTTTGTTTCAAAGGTAAAGCAATAATAGATTATCATGACTATGAAAATACATACAATCCCTATGCAAAGTATAATAGTTTTCAATTAAATACTTTATTAAATAATGATAGAGTACAATCTTCTTTGTGGAGAACAGTTGAACAGTATAAAAACAATGGTAAGTGGGAAGATATGCGAAGAACAAAAAGATATATTCAAGATATAACTTCACGAACTAGCATTAAAAGTATGTGGAAAATCCTTACTAAAGATTTAAGTATTAAGGATTTTATTGTACCTAATCCTGCTATCTCATTGAAAATAGTTTCGCCACAGAGTCATCCATTTAATGGACAAGATATATTACAATTCTTATTTACTAATAAGATACAGACAGAACAGCAAACTCTAACCAAATGGGTTAAACATAATCCAGCCGCGAAACCTATTGAATCAGTAGAGGATTGGGAACATTTTATAAAAGCATATGAATCTGTTTTAGAAGATGAAGAAATATTAATTGAAGAAGATGACCCGTTTTAACTCTCGTATTATTCCGATTGTGTACCGATAGGACACGATAGGAACTAAACTAGAGGTAAGGGGGGCAAGTGACGAATTGTATCTCACTTGCTAAGAACTATACTATATATAGTATAATAATATATAATAAAAATCGTATGTATATAAGGATATTTGGGGGAAATACATGGGGTGTTTTCCCAAACAGATACCTATCGTGTTTTGTCGGTAGTCAATCGGTAGAATACGAAAAAACTTATTGACATTAAAGGAGAATATGATATGATAGCTTTTTTTATAGGACTAATTATTGGTATGATTACAACTTATTTTTTATATGGCACTTGGCTTTGGATTGAAGGTGGGCTATGAAAACCTACACAGTTATCCAAACTTATACAGCCCAAGACATTTGGAAGAATGTTAAAGCAAAAGATAAACAAGAAGCCATTGATATATGCATGGGTGGTAGAGCTATTGATGAAACTCGTACTGAAGATACGGAAACAGAAGTAAAGGAGGTAAGCAATGAAGATACTTGAACTCTTGCCAGAAGGAGCAAGACAAGTCAGATACATACATCCTTATTATGAGTACCAAGAAGATGATGAGGGGAATGTTATAGACGAGTGGTGTAGTAATGAAGATACTTGCACAGATGTATGGTATGATATTATAAATAAAGTACATAGAACTAAGACACCTATATACTACCGCAGAAGAACTAATCTATTAGCCATAGAAGATGTGGCTAGATACTCACGCAATATAATTCAACACAACGATAGAGAAGATACTTGGAATGAGATTTGCAAATGTGTGAGAGTGAGAAGATTAGGCAGGAGAGTAATGTTTATTTATGATGAGAAATACATGAAGAAATTGTGGGATAAAAAGGCAGAGAAAAGAAAGCTTAAGTCTAAACTATTCCGAAAAAGGAAACTGCCTTTAACTTCATCACATTTAAATGAACTTAGCATGGAAGAAATTTTTCATAATTCCAGAGAGGAGATAGCTGATGAGTACAATTCGTAATGAAAAATTACTAGAGAAATTACAAGACAAGACTAAAGATTATAAAATAAACAATCTTAAAATGGTTAAGGTGGAATGGCTCGACGCAATGTCGGATGATAACACATGGCAAGAGCTAGAAGAATTGGCTAAACAAATACTGCGACCCGTCACTTGTGTCGGTTGGATTCTCGCAGAAAATGAGGATAATATTATACTTATATCTTCGTTTGATGAGGAGTCTCAATGTGGTGGTGGTGGCTGCACTATACCTAAAAATTGTATAACTAAATTAACAAAACTAGAGGAGGTAAATAATGAATAGAAGTTTACTGTTTGTATATGGTACTTTGAAAAAAGGTGGTGGCTTACATAGTGTGTTAGGCAACTCATCAGAATTTAAAGGAACTTATATAACAGAAGAAAATAAATATGATATGCATGATGTGGGTTGTCCTATCGTGGTAGATAAAGATAAAGGTTTCCGTATACGAGGAGAGATATATGATGTGACCCCAGAATGTATGGAAAGAGTGACATCAATAGAATGTAATGCAGGTTATATTCCATTTATTGTTGAAGCTTATGATGAAGATTATCCAGAAGGCGATCCTCTAAAAGCAATAGCATTTGTTTACACGAGCAGTTCTGCACATGTGGGAATGAGTGTGTCAAATAGAATTAATAACAAAGAAAACATAAAGGAGTGGGTAGCATGATAGGAGAATATTTTGCAAGACTAGTAGTTATTATTGCATTGACTTGTGTGCCAACAAGTATTATATATGCATATATAACTGACCCAACATACAGGAATCCGTTCTCGTTGTTGGTATTATTATTTTTTACATACATAGGAGTACATATATGGCTAAGAAAAAAGAAAAGAAATTAATAATTAAAGATGATGTATTTCCTCTAGAGTTTGAGGAAGAACAAGAAGCCGATCATGTGATAGACGGCTATCATGTACACACCGTAAATCAACATGAACATTTCAATGATGATTTAAGTACAGATGAAAACGATTATGAAATGGAACAGGAGAAAGTTTATGCCGTTCAATCCGAAGACTTACAACCTATTGCAGTCGACAGATATTTCGAACGCTTTGGAAAAAGCCGTAGAACACCTAGATAATAGTGACTCAGACCGTCCTATTATTATAGCGAAGCATGAGAAACCATTCGCATTACAAATGAAAATGTATAGATACATTCGTGCATTTGCTGTGCAGATGAAAGACAAACCAGATGTTGATGAAAATAAATACAGCCATTTGGTAGTGACAACTGTGCCACAAGGTGTTAAGATAACATCTGCATTGGAACAGAAACCATTAACTTTAACTACGGAGAAAGGAGAGGAGTTATGATTAATGATGAATTAAAAAAGAAACATGATGAAATGTTTAAGGAATGTATTGATTTAATGAGAGAGCCTATTTCTAAAATGGGTGACAAGTATCCATTAGAAATAATCAATGCGTCTTTAATTGAATTAGGTTTGAGAATGTCTATGATACAAGGGGGCACTTATCATACGATAAGAGTGTTCGCTAATGTTATGGATAACCTGGCGACCTTTGGTCAGATGATTGAAAAAGATTTACAATCTATGCTTGAAGAAGGGCATGAGCCAAATCCATTTGACGATTGGAAGTACACGGATTCAACCAAGAAAACTATTCACTAAGAATTTTGTTGACATGGTGTCGACAATAGTATATAATACATGGAGTGTGTGATGTATAAAAAGAAACTATTAATTTTAATATTTAAAACCTCTGCCCTTGTGCAAACTTACTCTAATAAAGTAAGGGTGTGGGCATTGTATAAAATGCATGAAGTTAAAAAGCAAAGTAAATACAAACCACACAAAAAATATATGAGAGGTAAGAAATGAAAAAATTTGATGTGACTACTTCCCATTGTTTTACACAGCATTGGGAGGTCATGGCTAAAGATAAGGAAGAAGCCGCTAAAAAAATTATGGAAGGTGATTTAAAGTTTGATAAAACTTCAAGGACTTATGTGTCCAATAAGTTTACCCGTGCTTTGATAACGATTCCAGATGCTACAGTATTGTCAGTTGAACCTATCAAACCTAATGATGTGGAAAAACATACAGATACTATTGACATAGATGTGGAGGGTAGTTATGGTGGAACAGATCCAGATTAATAAAGTAACACCTCGAAGTGGTGCCTCGTGGTATATAAAATGGTTGGCATCAATTACATTGCTAGTAGGTATGTCATTTACTAGCATAGAACTTATCCCTTACAACTTATACTTACATCTGTTAGGTATAACAGGTTGGTTAGTTGTAGGAATATTGTGGCATGACCGAGCATTGATTACAGTAAATGCTGTCGGAGCTTTTATATTCTTGAGTGGGATAGTAAAATATTATTACGGTTAGTAGGAGAGGAGCCAGACAAATGAATATATTTTTCTTAGATAAAACACCATACAAATCAGCACAATATTTGTGCGATAAGCATGTGGTAAAAATGATATTAGAATCAGCACAGATGTTATCTACTGCTGTTCAAAGATACACAGGTAGAATGGAAGAACTATACAAACCTGCGTATCAAAATCATCCCATGACAAAATGGGTAGGAGATAGCCGCCCCAACTTTGAATGGGCAATGAGAAATGCACATGGTATCCATGAAGAATATGCTTCAAGGTATGCCAGAATACATAAGTCTTCCAACATTCTAAATATTATTTGGAATGATAATTTAAAAAGTAAAATACCAGAAAGAAACTTAACAACCCCACCCCAATGTATGCCAGATAAATATAGATTGAGAAGCGATTTGTATGTAAAGGCATATAGAAATTATTATAAAGGAGAAAAAGAATACTTTGCCAAGTGGCAAAAAGGTAGACCACAACCACATTGGTGGCAGTAATGGAGTGGTTTCAAGATTACGGACTAACTATATTAGTTATATCTATGGTAGGTATAGCTCTAGTAATGTATAAAAATAAGTGAGGTAATATGCCCAAGAAAAAAGAAGAAATTGTTGAAGAAGAATTAGTCATACCAACAGAACTCTTGGAAAAAGATCCTGTTGAATTGGCGACTGATGAAGAAGGAATTAAAACTATAATCTCTTATCTTAAAAAGACTAGAGAGAATATCAGAGCGGCAGAAAAAGCTGGCAAAAGAATCACTGGTAAATCTGCAAGGACTAAGACCCCAGAAAAAGCAGGCGATAATATTCTAGATGTGTTGGTGGATAATGTCTAAGGAAAAAGATAAGATAGATTTCATAGGCAAGTACCACCCCCACCCCAAAGAAGCACCTAAGCATTGGCGTATGGCTCGCATGAAAGAACTTCGTGCAGAGGTTATGGCTAGACGCTTAGAAAAGAAAAGGCAATGGGGTTTAATGGAACAACACACAAAACAATGGGGACTTTTAGTTGTGTATCTAATTGCTTTTGTTATAGTGGTGTTGGGTATGAAGGAGTTAATGTAATGGAACAACCAGAAAAATTAAAGAAGTATTTAATCCAAGACGATAAACCTAGACAAGCTATATGGGATTCATCTAGTCTGTCTACATTTTCTGCATGCCCTAGAGCATACAATCTTTCCAACCTATTGGGATATAAATTAAAACTCTATGCCCCTGTCACAGGATTTGGATCAGCAGTACATGACGGCTTCGAAGTTTTAGATAAAGGTAAACATGAAGGCAAATCTAAAGATGAGTCAGTAAATAAAGCAGTTACTTTTATTATAAAAGAATACGGCAAAGACTTATCACAAGCTGAAGATAAAGCCAGAGGTCTTGAGGCGGCAATAAGGGCAGTAGTATGGAGAGCCGAAGAATATTGGGAAGACACTTTAAAAATTGCGACCATGCCAAATGGTGCCCCCTGTCTAGAGAAAAGGTTTGAAGTTCCTTTTGGAGAGCGAGGTCATAGATTTTCTGGAAGGATAGATAAGATAGTGGAGTTAAATAATCGGTTGTATTTATGTGATACTAAAACAACAAAGGCTTCGCTTACTGATTTATATTTTAGAAACTTCCAACCAAGCAATCAAATCTATGCGTACATCTGGGCGGCTAGATTCGTATTGGGTTTAAACATTGCAGGATTTATTATTGATGCTGTACAAACAGGTGTACATTTTTGTAGATTTAATAGAAGCATATTTAATGTATCAAAAGAATCTATACTAGAATGGTACAACGATGCACAGTATCATATCTCTTTGTCAGATGCATATGCAGATAACGGTTGGTATCCTGCCAACTTTACATCATGTGGCAACTATGGTGGTTGTAAGTTCAGAGAAGTATGTGGCGAATCACCTGAACACCGTACGATTTTGTTAGAAGAAGACTTCATTCGTGACCCTCATGCTGACTTGCAAGTGGATAATGTTATTCATGTGCCAGAAAATATATTTAAGAAAAAGAAATGAGATTAATAATTTTATTGTTGTGTTTGTTAAGTTTAAGTAATTGCACATATTTTGTTGCTAAAGAAACTGCTAAGATAGTTTTAGATACTGACAAGAACCCAGAGAAAAAAGAAAAGATACTTAAGAAACAAAACCTAAAGAAAGAAGCTAACAAAAAGAAAGCAAAAGATTTTTATTGTAGTAAGATTGAAGACCCTGTGAAGTGCAATGAGTAGGGCAGATTTAAAAAGAAAGAATCACAAGGGAAGGAGAAAGATTGGTTCTCGTAAAAGAAAGAATCGCAGACGTATTAGATTAAAATTACGTGTGAGAAACAAAAGATAATTGTTGACAATTATTTTATTTGTGGTAGTATTATAAATTATAGGAGATAAGTATGGCAAGTATTAAAAATCATCAATCAACTGATGTTACTAAACTATTACTCGTAGGAGATAGTGGTTCTGGTAAGACGGCTTCATTGGCTCAGCTCGCAAATGCTGGATACAATTTACGTATCTTGGATTACGATGATGGGTTAGCTATTCTTCCAGAGTTTCTAACTGCTGATGCAGTAGATAGAGTTAGTTACGTAACGTTGAAAGACCCTATTGGAAAGGCAGATTCTTTTCGAAGGGGTGTTAATTTAATTTCAAATTGGAAAGACGAAGGAGAAGACTTCGGGCCTGTTAGTAAGTGGACATCTAAAGATGTCTTAGTCATTGACAGTCTAACCCTAATGGGTGAAGCGGCTTTGAGGGGGGCACTTGTATTTAATAACAAGAAGCCAACCGATCAAGCTAGCCAACCAGAATGGGGCACTGCGGCTCGTGATGTACAACACATCATACAATACATAACAGGTACTGAAGCACCATGTAATGTGGTAGTAACAACCCATATGCAATATATGGAAGGCGATTTGGGTGTGTCTAAAGCATATCCAACTAGTGTCGGTTCAAAGTTATCAACCAAGTTAGGTAGATACTTTAACTGTGTATGCAGAATTGATACTAGAAGTTCTAGCAAAGGAGTTGAGCGAACTTTGAGAACTGTATCCGATCATCGCATGGATCTAAAAGTAACGGCACCAAAATTAATTGAGCCTAATACTGAATTAGATTTAGCTAAGTTGTTCGGAGCAATACAAAAGAATGCTCAACAAAAATTATCCAAGAAGGATAATGTAATTAACATCAAGACAGGAGGTAATTAATGGCTGATGTAAGTGACTTTTTATCGATGAATCCAGAGGATATACCAGAGTCTATAACTTTACCAGAGGGTAGTTATGACTTTGTTATTACATCTTATCGTACGGATAAAGTCGGTGAAAACCAAAACGAAATTGTGCGTCTTAATTGTAAGGCCAATGCAGTTTTAGAATCTGATATTACGGATGCAGATCTAGAGAACTGTGATGGTACTCGATTAGAATTTTGGGCAACCAAGAAAGCACTTAGACAGGGTAACCCTGTGATTTCGCTTAAAGCTTTCCTAACAAAATCACTCGGCATGAGTGGTGTTTCGTTTGGGGAAATGCTTGAACAATCTATTGGACAATCGTTTAGTGGTATCGTTAAACACGAAATGGTTGGACGTAACAAAGATATACTTCAAGCTTCAGTATCAAGAATATTGAACAACAAGTAGTATCTTATGGGTGAGTATGCAGTTAAGCAAAGAGTCCCTTCTCAATTAAAGAAGGGGGCAAAGATAGCCATAGTCATGGACTATCCTAACTCTAATGAAGTTCGCTTGAATAAAATACTTGCAGGAGATTTTATAGTCAATAAGATTTGTAGACTAGCGGGGATACAAATTGAAGATTGTATGCTCACCCACACTATTCAACTTAAACCTGCACAAGACAACCCCCAAAATTTTTTTCACAAACGTTCTGAATATAAAGCTTTGTGTAAAGATAGTGAGTGGCGTTCTTCCTATCCGATTACCACCTATGGCTACCTCAAGCAGGAGATGGAGCAAGACTTACAACGTTTATACAATG
>VTLG01016675.1_pt1 | contig 20715 bp, 34 predicted proteins | sample 4694571 | NCBI WGS metagenome assembly VTLG01 (sample SAMN12604809, study PRJNA352737) | marine metagenome | biome: ENVO:00000447; feature: ENVO:00000209|ENVO:00000569|ENVO:01000036; material: ENVO:00002151; isolation source: viral sequences binned using virsorter ... | reverse complement strand
GCAGACGTGCTCAATAGGGCAAACCTAGGTATGGAAGTTATGCATGAAAGGAACGCACACAACTTCCCTCTAGACTTGGCTGCTGCTGAGACTACAGAAGTTGCACTTGTTGCTCCTGCTATTGGTTAATTTCAAAAAATCTGTTACAATAAGGAGACCCTGCGGGGTCTCTTTTTTTATGTTTTATGTTTATCTGCTGGAATAAAAATAAAAAGTTTCCTAAGCATCTTTATAATAAAGTTGTTAAGGAGATTGAAAAAACATATACTGATAAAGATAAGTTTTATACCTCCTATTGGGGTTCTGAGATTCCACATAGTCAAGAAAGGTTTGGGAGGATGGTTGATATTATACAACCCTTTTATGATGATATTATCTCAGAGATGATGTCTGAGATGGGTCTTTTTCATCGTTGTATTTACAGGTATAGTTTATGGATTCAGATGTATAATTCTAAAACCAATACTCATGAACCTCATCATCATTTTACTGAAGGTACTGATTTAATATCTTGGGTTCATTTTATTAAATCACCTAGGCAAAAATGTTTTTATTTTTTAGATAGTAAAGGGAAAAAGATATATCCTAAACAGAATAGTGGAGATATTATTGCATGGCCTTCTTGGGCATTTCATGGAGTAGATTGTGTTAAGGGAAAAAATTTTAATAGAATAATTGCTGCAGGAAATATTCATTTAACTACTTTTAATTCTAGTCAAGATCTTTATCTCAAGACAAGTTGACACTTAATTGAATAAAATTTATAATTAGTGTCAAACGATCTCATTTTTATGCGAATATTTATAGATACTGCTGAGACGGATTTAATCCGTAAGGGTTTTGCTACTGGTTTGATTGATGGATTAACTACTAACCCTACTCTTATTAGACAGAGTGGTAGAGATCCTGAAGAAGTTTATCAAGAGATTAAAGAAATTGGTGTACCAGATGTTAGCATGGAAGTTGTTGGAACTGGTGAAGAGATGGTCGCGGAAGGTCGTAGACTGAAAGAAAAGTTTGGTGACATTACTACCATTAAGGTTCCTTGCACTAGAGGGGGTCTGGCTGCCTGTAGGGTCCTTGCAAAGGAAGGTATTAGGGTTAACGTTACATTGATCTTTGATGCAGCACAGGCAATCCTTGCTGCTAAGGCAGGTGCTGCATATGTTTCGCCATTTGTAGGGAGACTTGACGATAATTCAATAAATGGTTTAGATACTATTAAAGATATTTCTGCGATCTTCCAGACGCAATGGGTTAAGACAGAGATTCTTTCTGCTTCTATTCGTGGAGTTAAAGCAGTTTCCGAATCTTTCGCTCTGGGTGCTCAGATTGTTACTATGCCACCATCAGTGTTTGACAAGATGTATAATCATGTTCTTACTGATAAAGGGTTAGAATTGTTTGATAAAGACTGGGCTGAAGTATCTACTACCACTAAATAAAATTTTTCTGTCACATGAATTTTACAGTTTATTCTAGAGATGGTTGCCCTTATTGCACCAAGATTATACAAGTGTTGCAGTTAGCAGAATTCAGGTATGTGGAGTATAAATTGGATCGAGATTTTGATAGAGATAGTTTTTATGGTCAGTTTGGACAAGGTTCTACCTTTCCTCAAGTGGTAAGAGATGGAACTAATCTGGGTGGATGTACAGAAACTGTTAAATACCTCACAGAAAATGGTTTAGTTTAAATGGATCCAGAAGTGTATGATATGATTGAACATGCAATTGATTATGCTTTTGAAAAAGGAAATATGCAACTTAAGTTTTATGACTTCTTGAAGTATCGTAAGACTAAGAAGTGGGAAGTGGATGAATTCATTGAGAGTTCTACTGCTGCGGAACTTTCTGATTTGGTACTCCAATTAGAGGAGTATATCAAGGGTGGTTCTGATAATGACCATAAGCAATTGCGTGAGGCGTATCATCATATTCCTAAGCCTCGTGCAAGGAAGATAAAAAATTATTTGTATAGCATCCTTGAAGATGCGTGGAGGTATAGTAGTGACAGAAGACCAGGAAGGAGAAAAAAAGACTCTAAATAAAGACAAACCCGAAATCAATCGGGGTGTGGAATTATTGTTACGTAATAGGAGGAAGAAACCAGAACGATCAAAAACTTTTCAGGTAAAGTTTGGAAAATTGGTTTCTCTTTGGAACAGAGAAATTGTTTTTCATTTAAATGTTTATCTGGACATTAGAAAAACATAACACTCTGGAGAAGAATCATGGAAACGACCATAGTAACACTAACTTTGACAACAGTAGTTTCATTCCTTGCATTATTGGTCGGAGGTATGATAGGATGGTTAGCAAGACAACAAGCATATGAATCTGCCTACGTTGCCTATACACATCCAGAGATGTTTGATCAGAATGGGAATGTAATTCCTGATGAAATTGTAGCAGTTCGATTTGAAAACGATTATGACAACACAGAAGACGACTCAGAGGAAGAGTAAAACTGTCGTGGCAAAACCATCTAAAAGGGTGGAGCTTCCTCCCAATCCATTTGTTCACGAGATTCTTGATCATATAGGTAAGCAAAGATCAAGGGTAGCAAAAATAGAAGCTTTAAAGGAGTATCGTAATCCTGCTCTTGTTTCTATTCTTATATGGAATTTTGATGATACAGTTATCTCATTAATACCTGAGGGACCTGTTCCTTTTAAACCTAATGATGTTCCAGAAGGAACGGATCATACTTCTCTTCGTAGAGAGTCTAAGAATCTTTATCACTTTGTAAAGGGTGGTAATGATACATTGAATGGTATTCGTCGAGAGACAATGTTTATTCAAATGTTAGAGGGTCTTCATCCTAAAGAAGCAGAGATTGTTATTCTTACTAAAGATAAGAAGTTGGGTACAAAATATAAAATTACTTATGAGATAGTAGCAGAGGCTTATCCTGATATTAAATGGGGTGGTCGTGGATGACTGTAAACGTTGGTGGTAAAGCACAAAGAAGGGAAGATAAAGTGTCGGAAGAGAAAGAGAAAGTAGAAAAGTTTGATCCTAAGGATTACTCATGTGAAATTCTTTTGGAAAAAACAACAAAGGAAAAGTCTTATGACAAATCTTTCCCTACTGATGCTTTTAATGTAACTTATTTGGAAGATGGTGAAGTGAAGATGGATGTGACTCGTTCCAGTAAACAAGTAAATATTTTTGATATGTACTATGATAAGTATGGTAATGTTCAGAAGATTGAGTATGGACATGGTTCAGTGAACCCTAGTCAGTGGGGATATAAACCCGCGACTAAGAAGAAAAGAAGAAAATGAGTGAAGGATTTAAGGGATTTGTCCCAAAAGAAGATGATAAAGTGAGACTTCATGTTAATAATAATGAAGTACAGAGACTCATTAAAGAGTATAAAAGAATAAAGAAACTTCAAAAATCTAATATGTTTGAAGTTTCTAAGTTGTCTGGTAAAGAAACTGAAGTTGATAGGTTATTACGAAAGTATGGAATTGATTCTGAGGCTATTGAATGACTAAACCAGTACCCGGAAGTTACATAGACACTCAGGGAATGGGTGCTCCATTGTCACCTGAGGAGAAGGAGAAGTTAAAGAAAGAACCGCAGGAACATAAACCTATGGAGATTAGACCTCGTAGGTTGTTTACTCCTGAGTATGTTAGGGAGATGAAGATTCTTATTAACGAAGTATTGGATGAGCGTGAATATAAAAGGAGAATTGCAGGTCCATATGATGAGATAGGAGAGTTACCACCTTCCTATTTCGATGTTGAACGATTTAAGTATCGTATTGGTGAAGAAGAACCACCTTATGAGGATTGGAGTATTAAATGAGACTTGGTATTATGTGCTCCGGTAATGGGAGCAATTTTGAGAATATAGTTCACTCTTGTCCAGATCATGATGTAGTTATCATGGTCTATAATAAAAAGAAATGTAAGGCAAGGAAGAGAGCCGATAGATTAGATGTTCCTGCTGTTTATAGTAAGGATGAAGATGATATTATTAAAATTTTTGAAGCATATCAAGTAGACCTAGTAGTAATGGCAGGATGGATGAGAGTAGTCTCTAAGAAGTTCTGTGATGCCTTTGCAGGGAGACTTATCAACCTTCACCCTTCTTTGTTACCTAAGTACAAGGGGTTGGGTGCTGTAGAACAAGCATTAAAGAGTGGTGATAATGAGACTGGTTGTTCAGTTCATTGGGTCACCGAACATTTAGATTCTGGTGCAGTAATAAAACAACAGACAGTTCCTATTCTGCCAGGGGATACTGTTGAGTCATTACAGCGAGCAATACAACAGGCAGAACATAATCTTTTACCTCTAGTGATTAATGCATTATGAATGAAATTACAGTAGGAAAAGTTAAGACTGTCTTTGATGTGGATGGAGATGCTGCGAAGGTTCATATTAAATTCCATGATAAAGTAACAGCATGGAATGGAAAGCATGTAGAATATCCACCAGAGAAAGGTAAGGTATGTTGTCTTATTTCTGCACTTCTATTTGAGATGTGTGAGAAGGAAGGAATTAAAACTCATTACTTAGGGACGCATGGACTTGATACTTTGATATGTAGAAAACTTACTATTATTCCAGTAGAAGTTATTGTTAGGAATATTGCGGCTGGTAGTATTGTTAAGAATACTAATATTAATGAGGGAATATTGATTCAACCGCCTATAGTTGAGTACTTCTTGAAGGATGATGCTAAGGATGATCCATTACTTACATATGATCGTGTAAGATTGATGGGTATTGATCCTGCACCTATGAAGGAGCAAGCATTAATGGTTAACCATCAGTTGCAATCCTTATTCACTCTTATGGGTATTGATCTTGTGGATTTTAAATTGGAGTTTGGATATGATGCTCATGGAGATCTTTTCCTTGCTGATGAATTGTCACCAGATAATATGAGACTCTGGAAGAAGGATACTAGAGAAAGATTTGATAAGGATCTTTTCCGCAAAGATGAGGGAGATATAGTACAAGCTTATAAACATATCTTGTCTACTCTGAGACAGTTTGTTAGATGACTCTAAGTAAGGATAGTAGGTTACGTGTTACTGAAATCTCTTGTAAGATAAGACTTGGACGTGAGGTTACTCTTGCAGAAAGGATATGGTTGAATAAGATATGTGAGCATAATAAGTCAGCAGCAGGTATAAGGGACAGAATGTTGTATCGTCCTTTTGAATAATGTAAAACTGTATCACATGTTACATAACTGCTTGACTATATAATATGGGTATGTTATCATATCCTCACGTTCATCTCATTAGAGACGCAAGTAAGTCGCGGAACGGATACGTTCATCCCTTCGGGGACGCAAACGACTAAAGGAACGGGCCTTAAAATCCAATTACTTTAGGAGTAAAACCATGCAAGTAACATACAGAGGTGTTAAGTACAACACCCAGGACAAGAAGTCCTGCCAGAAGCAAGTTTCCGAACTTGTCTATCGTGGCATCAAGCATACAGAGTCTAAGACTGTGTGTGCAAGGTGAAGTCTTACTTGGACTAAGAAATAAGGAAGGGGCTTGACCCCTTCTTTTTTTCGCTTATAATTATATGAAAGCCATTGTCACATGGAAAGAGAACGATTAAAATTAATTGTAAGAAATCTCAAGAGTTTGGTTGATGCATTGGAAGTGGAAGTTTATGCTGACATAGATGCATATAAATCGTCGGATAGATTCTCTGCACCTCCTACTGATTATGATGAAGAGTGGGATGATGATGATGGGTATCCGGATTAGATATGGAACCAGAAGTTAAATTAGTAAGTGTTACCCCTGATGCGGAGAAACACATAGCATATGTTGCTCGTGTCAGTAACCCTCAGAACCAAGACAATGAGAAGTTTGCAGGTTTACTGAGGTATTGTATCCAACATGGGCATTGGAGTGTCTTTGAGCAAGCACATATGACTCTTGAGATTAATACTACACGAGGTATAGCAGCTCAGATATTGAGGCATAGAAGTTTTACATACCAAGAGTTTTCGCAAAGGTATGCAGATGCTAAACTGTTAGAAACAGTTGAACTACCTGAGTTGCGACGACAAGATACTAAGAATCGTCAAAATTCTATTGATGATTTGGATCCTGAAGTGGTAGAAAAACTTAATAGGCAGATGAATACATTGTTTAGTTCTGCTTTTTCATTGTATAATCAGATGCTTGAGCAGGGTGTAGCAAAAGAATGTGCAAGGTTTGTCCTTCCTCTTGCCACCCCTACTCGATTGTATATGACAGGATCTGTTCGCTCCTGGATTCATTACATTGAATTGCGTAGTGGTCATGGGACTCAGAAAGAACATATGGATATAGCAAATGCATGTAAGGATATTTTTGTGAAAGAATTTCCTACAGTATCAGAGGCTTTAGAATGGATGTAAGGTCCTATGGAGTGAATAAATTAGATGATGAAGGATTTAATACGCTTGAAAAAATTATTAATGATTCTGAATTAGAATGGAATGATGCTAATATACTAGACGATAAGGATTCTGAAGAAACTTTAGATGATGTAACGTGGAGGAAATGTAAAAATTCTTTCTTAGGTTGTCCCGAAGAACTTAATAAATTATTTTGGAGAAATATTTTAGATTACAATTGCAATTATTCTGATTGGAATTATGATTTAGAGTTTATTGAATCGATTCAATTAAGTAATTATTTTGAGGGGGATTTTTATGATTGGCATGTTGATTCATTTCTTCATCCCTTAATAAAAGATAATAAATCATATAATAGAAAGGTAAGTGCAACAGTTTTTTTAAATGATCCTGAAGAATATGAGGGTGGTGAATTTGATTTAGAAGTAAGAGGACCTAAGGAGAAAGAAAGATATGATACATTTAAATTACCTAAAGGATCTATTATTCTTTTTCCTTCTCATTTTTGGCACAGAGTTAGACCTATTACTTCTGGAGTAAGGAAATCATTAGTAATATGGATTCAAGGACCATCTTTTAGATGATTAACTAAATAACTTTACAATATTATTTGATTTGTATGCCCACATACCCTGTAAAACATAAAGAAAGTGGAGAGAAGAAAGAACTCTCTATGACAATGAAAGCTTATGATGAGTGGAGAAAAGAAAACCCAGATTGGGATAAGGATTGGTCAGCTGGAGTAGCCGGAGTCGGCGAGGTTGGAGAATTTCAAGATAAATTAAAGAAATCTCACCCCGGATGGAACGATGTTCTGTATAAAGCATCTAAGATGCCTGGAGCTACTGTAAAACCAATTTAATTTTCATATGCCAACCAAAACAAGACAAAGATCAAAAACAATTATTCCTTACGGAATGTCAGCTAAGCAGATGAAAAGAAAAAAACCTATTAATACAGAATTGATGAGGTCTATTGAGCCTCTGACTTCAAATCAACAAAGCCTTTTTGATTCTTATAATGACAATAAAAATCTTGTAGCGTATGGTTGTGCTGGTACAGGTAAGACTTTTATTACTCTTTACAATGCACTAAGAGATGTTTTGGATGAGAAGACTCCTTATGAGAAGATTTATATTGTAAGGTCACTTGTCTCTACAAGAGAGATTGGATTTCTTCCTGGTGATCATGAGGATAAGTCTTCACTATATCAGATACCATATAAAAATATGGTGAAGTATATGTTTGAGATGCCTACAGAGGCAGACTTTGAGATGTTGTATGGCAATCTTAAAACTCAAGGGACTATTTCTTTTTGGAGTACTTCATTCATTAGAGGAACAACTTTAGATAAAGCAATTGTATTAGTTGATGAATATCAGAACTTGAATTTTCATGAACTTGATAGTATAATAACAAGAGTAGGACAAGATTCTAAGATCATGTTCTGTGGTGATGCTACTCAGTCAGATTTGATTAAGACTAATGAGAGAAATGGTGTGAGTGATTTTATGAGGATCCTTCGTATTATGCCATCAGTTGATCTTATTGAATTTGGAATTGAGGATATAGTTCGATCAGGATTTGTGAAAGAGTATCTTCTTTCTAAGATGGAAGTTAGTTTATGATATGTCGCATAGGACAATCCATTATATAAATGTCAATCATAGACAGTTTGATGATTCTCTGGTACGACAAAGTGATTTAGATGATGAACGGTTTGTCTATAATAAATGTCCTGTTTATACTCATAAAAGTAGTAGGATTTTTGTAGGAATTTCTCCTGTTGATTTTAAATTACAGGTGATGAGAAGTCCTGATGGTGTTTCAATTGTTAGGACTACCAATGAATTTTTCTTAGAGGGAGATGATGAACATATTAATTCTCCTCGCCCAGTTATTCAATTGAAGTTTCCAAAATTTTTATTTTGGACTCATGATGATGACATTTGGTTTGAATTTAATGATCATCCCATGACATCATTGAACAATAATTTCATTGCTGTTGGTGGTTGGTTTAATTTATCTAATTGGTCAAGGGCTTCTAGTTTGGGTATCACTATTGTTAATCCATCAAAACCTGTTATAATAAAAAAAGGAGATCCTCTTTTCAGAATGTCTTTTCATTCTTCTAATCCTGATGATGGAATTATTTTATCTCAGGAAAAGGATCCAGATAAGATAGATCATATCTCTCAGGAGTATAATAAGAAGCAAGAAGCAGGTTTAATAGATGGAGTTTGGGCTACTAAATTGTTTTCTAAGACTAGTACCAGTAGTAAGTGTCCGTTTAGTTTTTTATTTAAATGATTCATATTTGTGATAATTTTTTTAAGGATCCTTATAGTGTTAGAAGTATAGCTCTTAAAGAGAAATATGTAACGGAGAGATTTAATTATCCTGGACTGAGATCTTTTAATGTTCCTAAGGGAATTGATGATGAGATTTTGTCCTATGTTTGTTATATTACAAAAAATCCTTCTTTAACATTATCTTCTTCGTCTTTTCAATCCATCATGCAGGAGTTTGGTGATGGTATATTTCACAAGGATCCTGAGTATAATTATCTTTGTATAATTTATTTGTCTTTAGATCTTCCCTTAGATTCAGGAACTGAGATATGTGATTGTGATCACGATAGTGTTCATGGTGGTACCAAAAAAATTAATCAAATTAGAGATTCATTTCATAAGGATCCTTTTAACTTGATAAAGAGGTATCGATATGGTAGAATAAGAAAGAGAATAAATTCATATTATAAACCCCATTTTATCTGTGCTAATAAATTTAATAGATGTGTGATATTTCCTTCTACCAATTCTCATAGAGCCCAAAATTTCTTTGGAACTTCTCTTGAAAATTCAAGATTGACCCTAGTATCTTTTTTTACTTGATATGAAATTTGAACATTGTAATCACTTAGGTGATCTTGAATTAGAAAAGAAAGAAACTCCTGGGTGCCGACTGTATCATCTTCCTGATGGTCAGTGGGTTCCTTCTATTACCTCAGTAACTTCCTTTTATAACAGACAGATTTTTATTGATTGGCGTAAGCGAGTTGGTATTGAGGAAGCAAATCGTATAACAAAGAAGGCAACTGCACGTGGCACAGATTTTCATGAAGCTGCTCAGGCATATTTGGAGAATAGAGATTTGGTGTGGGAGGATTACCTTCCTGCTACTAAGTTTATGTTTCATCATGCTAAGCCTTCGTTGGATAAGATAAATAACATACATGCTATAGAAAGAACTCTTTATTCAGAATATCTTGGTCTTGCTGGTAGAGTTGATTGTATAGCAGAATACGAAGGAGAATTGGCGGTAATAGATTTCAAGACCTCAACAAAAATTAAACCAGAGAAATGGTTGGAAAACTATTTCGTACAAGAAACTTTTTATGCTGCTGCTTATTTTGAATTAACTGGTATCCCCGTTAAAAAACTTATCACTATTATGGTTACGCCTGGTGGTGAAGTCAAGGTATTTGACAAAAGAAACAAAGGGGATTATATTAAATTATTAGTAAGGTATATAAAGGAATTTGTATCTAACAATACTAGGACAGAGAATGGAGAATGAACTCGAAAAAGTATTAGAGAGCAAGTTCTTTTGCCCTGCTCGCTTTGCACAAGAAATTGAATCTTTAGTGAAAGTCAATGCCGATATGAATTATATTGATGCTATTATTCATTTTTGTGAACAGAATAATATAGATGTAGAATCGGTTCCTAAATTGATTTCTAAACCATTAAAGGAAAAGATTAAATATGAAGCCCAAGAGCTTAACTTTTTAAAAAGAACGTCGAGAGCTAAACTACCACTATGATTGATCCAGACGACAATCCTTTCTGGGGTGAACCTATCCCATCTGATCTATGGGAAGACATGGATAAACTTAATAAGTTATATGAAGAATTGGAGTGGGGTCATAGAGATTATCTTGAGTTTGCAATAGAGGGTAATCATATTACAATTAGAAATAAATCGAGAGAGGGTAGATAGATGAATGATCCTTTAGAATCCAAAAGACTCGCAGAAGGATGCCCTGTTCTTATCTTTGATATACCCAGACCCATCAGGAGAGAAATTGATGAGTGGGTAAATGAAAGTAAGAGATTGAAGAATCATCCACTAGCAGCATTGAAAGCCCATGAGAACGTAGGGTATCTTTCTATGGATGGTAAGAAACATAATTCATATCAATGTTCTATCTCTCCTCGTTTGATTGAAGAATCTTTTTGGTTAGCATGGGTTTTGAGAATAACTGAAAAGTATTGGGGAATGGGAACTAATCATCGTGATTTTTCTTTGAGGAAGTGGAACGGTCATTTTGATTCTTATGATATCTGGACTAACTTTGCATATAAAGGAGATGATAATCCAACACATAATCATGCAGGATTACTTTCAGGCGTAATATATTATAAGAATCATAATCATCCTACTATTTTTAATGATTATGATATTGGTTATGAGGGTAAGGATGGAACGATGGTGATGTTCCCTGCATCCACTTGGCATCATGTAGAACCACAAACTGTTAATAAAGAAAGAATAACTCTTGCTTTTAATATAATTAGAGGACAATCATTACTTATTGATCAAGCTCAAAAATGATGCCCTTTGATGCTTATCGTTGTTATCTTTCTCTAAAGAATCATTTTACCAAGGATCATTATGACTATCATAAGTATCGTGGTAAAACTAGAGCAACTCAGCAAGCCTTTTATAAGAGGAAGGATAGATTTTGGTTTGAGAAATTTGCAAGACAGAAGAAGGATAAAGAAGTAGAAGAGTTCTTTGTATCTAATTTTATATACTCCACTGATCCAGGAACTATGTGGATTGGTGAGATGATTAAGGAGGGTGAAGGGAGGTATCAAGAATGGCAGAAGAAAGTTCAATCACTTACTTATATTTTTAAGGAGGAAGTTAATATTCTTTTTGATGATAAAAAAGTAGATGAAGTATTTGATTGTGCTGATGGTCATCCTCCTATTTTAAGGAGTTATTTGGGTGGGAGCACCTCACTTGAAACTCTGGTGATATGTGATAGAATATTTGAGTATAGAAAGGACTTTGATCAGAAACTGCAAGATCCTGTATGGGAAACTGTCAGTAGGAAGATAAAAAAGTACACTCCTTTCCTAAATATTAATGTACCACGTTATAAAAAGATCCTAAAAGAAACAGTCCTATGAGCTTTTTTCAATCTGAGGTTATTCGCGCGGAGATGGCAGAGATTAGTGAACTCCAAGAGGAGATTTACACTAATGTCTTTAAGTTTCCGACTATGCCTAAGGAGGATCAGTTATATCATATTGAAGTTCTTGAGAGACTTCTTGAGAAGCAGAGGATTATGTATACTCGTTTGAGTTTATCTGATGATCCTCAAGCAAAGCAAATGAAAAAAGAAATTACTGTGTCTGCTGAAATGATGGGTCTTCCTCAAAATTTGGATATGAATATTTTATTCAGTCAAATGGATAAAATGGTGGGAGCAATGAGGGAACAACTTGACAAGCAGGATTAAATTTTTTATAATAAGGGTACATACAAGCCAAATCTCACAAAATCCGAGGTAATCCAATGTCTTTTAAAGACCTTAAGAAGCAATCTTCTCTTGGTTCATTGACCCAGAAGTTAGTCAAAGAAGTAGAGAAGATGAATAATACTGGTGGAGGTGCTGATGAGCGTCTCTGGAAACCAGAACTCGACAAGACCGGAAACGGTTATGCTGTCATTCGTTTCTTGCCTTCTCCTGAGGGTGAAGAAATTCCATGGGCAAAAATGTATTCACATGCATTCCAAGGACCTGGTGGATGGTATATTGAAAATTCCTTAACTACCAATGGTAGTAAGGATCCTGTTTCAGAACACAATCGTGAACTCTGGAATAGTGGTAATGAAGCAGACAAGGATACTGTTCGTAAGCAAAAGCGTAAGCTTTCTTACTATAGTAACATCTATGTTGTTAAAGATCCTACTAATCCTCAGAATGAGGGTAAGGTTTTCTTATTTAAGTTTGGTAAGAAGATCTTTGACAAAGTTATGGAAGCAATGCAACCAGAGTTTGAGGATGAAACTCCAATCAATCCTTTCGATTTCTGGCAAGGTGCAAACTTCAAGTTGAAGATTGTTAAGAAGGATGGTTTCTGGAACTATGACAAGTCAGAGTTCGATGCAGTATCTCCTCTCCTTGAAGATGATGATGCACTAGAAGCATTATGGAAGAAAGAATATTCTCTTTCTGCTCTTATTGCTGCTGATCAATTCAAGTCTTATGATGACTTGAAGAAGCGTCTTGATTATGTTCTTGGTCGTGGTAAACTTCCTACTGCTGCTCGTCGTTTTACTGATGAGTCTCTAGAGGATGAGAGTGAAGGTCGTGGATCATTTGCTCCAGACTTTAAGAGTAAAGCACCAGTTGCTGCTGCATCTGTAGCATCTGCTAGTTCAGATGAGGATGATGCACTAAGTTATTTCCAGAAGCTAGCAGAAGAGTGATTTAGCCAGGGGAAATTCGACTTTTTATTCCAAAAAAGTCGGAAAAAAAACTCCTGTAAAAAATCACCCCATTAGGTTTTCACTGAAACAATCTAATATTTTCTGCTCTCTTAAGGGTTTCATCGATATATTCGGTGGAACCTTTTTTATATGGCATAAGGTCACTAATATCGTCTATTACCACATTTAGGTATTCTGGTTTAAGTATGAAAATCTCTCTTTTCTTATTTTCGATTTTTTCTTCATATTCGTAATTAGTCACAGGTCGCGTAATATCATTTTCTGAGGTTAAATCACTTAGGAAATAATCATAGTAAGTTATGGAATAATCTTGACTTACCTCTAATCCTTCAGGAACGATAATGATGCCATTTGTGTTTTTTACCTCAACTGTCTCATAATGGTGAATTTCATTATATATTTTATTATAGTCATTTTTGTACTTATCCAAAAGGAACCTATTAAAGTCCAATTGGGGTAATGGCCATTCTGTTTGGATATTGATAATATTGTTAGCAACGAGGATTACCCAATCTAAGGATGAATCTTGATATACGTCATATGCAACATTATCTGGTCTATCATCTCCTTGAATATCGTATTTTGTAAAAAACGTTAGGTTTTGATAGATGTCTTCTCTTAAGACTATTCTTCTAAAAAGATTTTTTACGATATTATAGTCCCCTATCTTCGCATCAGGAAGACGACTAACATATTCAAAATCGGGAATAAGGTTAAAATAGTCAGACATTTTAGAAACCTACTTCTATTGGGTTACCTGGACCATAATCATCATTGTATATTGGAGTAAGTTCTTGATAAGTCATTGTCATTTGATATGCAGTCATTACGCCATCTTCATAGGTTGAATATGTACCATTAGGTGCATAATTTACTCCAAAAGACTGAAGAGCACATTCTTTAAACTTGTTTAAGTATTTGTGATCTCTTCCTCTATTGTTTCTATAGGATAATTTGAAGGTATGAGGAGATTTTAGGAATAATCTGGATTTGGTTCTAATAGGTGCCATTCCTTGCTTAAAGAATCTAAGAATTTGTATTATAGTTCTTGCTTCACTATCATCTCTTGGTGCTAGAAGGAATTGAAAACTAAAGGTTCTTAGATTAGGACCATTAAAGAGTAATTCCATATTGGGGTTGGCAATTGCACCTGTAGTTCTGGTGAGCAATTGTTGACCACCTGCTGCCATTCCTGCTATTACTGCCGCAAGAGCATCTCTATTATCACCAAATGATGCTCCAATTTTTCTTGCTTGATTACCTACTTCATTAATTCCAGCAGTTACACCTTCTCCTACTGTAGTTAGGGCAACATTTGCTTTTGCCATATCTAAGGGAGTCATGGATTCACCACCCCAACTGGTTGCTTGAGCATCTGCAATCCCTGAAGGGATAGGAAGAATGACATTTCCTATGGTTCTTTTATCAAAATCTTTATCTCTTGCAGTAAATGAAAAAGTATTACTATCAAAATCCCTAGGGATATATTTCATCATTTGGAATTTTAAATAATCTTGTCCATCTCTATCTTGTCTTAGAGTTTTAGGATAGACATGAGTACCAAACCCTGAATTTTTTGTTCCTGCTGCATCTCTTCCTACTGCTTTTCTAGCAGATGCTCCTGAAGTATCTTTAAGTACCGGTCTTTTATCTTCAATACCATTGGAACTTTCTGTTCCCACGTTAGTTTTCATTCCATTATTAATTGTCTTATCTACTGCAGCTACGTTATTTGAACCCGATCCTTCAAAATTGGGGTTCTTATTTTTCATCAAATCTTGCTTAGAAGATGTTTTGGAAGCATTTATTGCTTGTTTTATTCCCATGCCACTAAAGAAGGTTACCTCATCACTAGATCCTCTAGTTTTAGTGAATGCTCCTGTTTCGGGATTGATGGTTCCAACAGACCTATCAAATGCATTAGTTGCACCTTTTGATTTGACTGTAATGGTTGCAGGGGATGTAGAATAGTCACTAAGCGTATAATATGTCCTCCCAGTTTTTGCTAATTCTGGAGATCCTGCTACTTTAAAAGTTTCGTTCCTACTTCCAAGGATTTTGTCGGTTGTGCTCATTTACACAAGTTTTTTATTTATTTAGGATGAATTTTCCATAAGGTAGTGCGAGTAGGTCATCAAGTTCATTATATTCCACAATATACAGTTGCCCAGCTAGTTCTGGCCATGTATAATTTCTTGATTGTCTCCAATGAAAGTTAAGTCCTCGGAATCCCCACGGCAATAATTCAGTACATGCAATTAATGGATGTTGGTCATAAGTAATATCAGGAGTTTTGGCATTGTATATAAAAGTATAGAACTTTCCTACTTCTGGTATAGGAGTCACAGTATTATTAAGAGCTTCCATGATGATGAGCATCATGTCTTCAGGATCGTTAATAGCAGATGTTAATTCATCTTTAACTGCTTCTATACGATTGAACCCAGTATCTTCTTCTTGGAAACCGAAGGAGTCTGTCATTATCTAATACCTAGTTCTTTTTCTGTGATAATTTTAAATTCAATTTTTCTATCCTTACACCATTCATTTGCAGCAGACCATTTTGCTTGGTTTATTGCATATGTTTTACATTCATGGAGATATGCTTTGGTCACATTCTTCTTTTTTCTAGGTGCCTTAGTTTGTTTTCTGGGTTTAACTTCTATTACGTAGGTCTTAATTTGACCAGTACTTTCCTTTACTTTTATAATAAAATCTGGAAAATATCGATGTGTCCTATTATCTACCGGAGATTTATAAGGTATCCAGAACTCCTCACTTCCCCATTCCAAAATACTCTCATTTATATCACAATATTGGCAGAATTTTCTCTCCCAAGTACTACGACAGACAATATTGCGTACATCACCTTGATATTTCTTTGGAAAAGATGGTTTGTATAAACTCTTCTTGCTTTCGGCCATACATAATATATAAGGTTAAAAATTATTTATAAATGCCCGCCGTAAGAACAGTTTCAAACATTAAGGCTAATTTATTACGACCTGCCTTAACTTCTCATTTTGAAGTTGAGATACCTGTTATTAATGCGCTTAGTAGATGGAGAGGTGAAGATAAGCAAGGTAAGATGCAATTAATGTGTTCGGAAGCCGTTCTTCCTGGTTCCAATCTTGCTACATTTGAAATTAATAATGATCGCACAGGTGTAACAGAGAAACATGTTCACCGTAGAATATTTGATGATAGAATTGATTTAACATTTTATGTTGATGCAGGGTTGTATCAACCAATTAAATTTTTTGAAGATTGGATATCATATATTACTAATGGGAGAAGAATTAGTCCTAGAGATCAAGAAAGGCAGTTAATGCAAGCAAATTATGATTATAGGATGAGATATCCTGATAGTTATATTGCAGATCAGGGATTAGTGGTTAGAAAATTTGAAAGAGATCATCAAAATTTATTGGAATATGAGTTTGTTAGAGCATTTCCTCTGGCTATAAATTCAATGCCAGTATCCTATGATGCTTCTTCGTTATTGAAATGTACAGTATCTCTGAGTTATATAAGGTATGTGGTAAAGAATTTACATCAGATGGCTGCATATCCTCCTACTTCTCCATTCCAACAGTCTATCTTCAATTCTGGTGGATTATCTGGTTTAGCTGGACGATTTGCTGATGCTGTGGTAGATAGGGTAACAGGGAATGATTTTCTTGGCGATGTTGCGGGTGGATTAGTTCAACAAGCTCTTCGTCGATAACCCCTATAAATAAATATACTGAAATTTCTATAGGTTATTATGCCTTTACCAAAAATTGCAACTCCGACTTATGAGTTGGAGTTACCCTCGACTGGCGAGACTATTAAATATAGACCTTTCTTGGTTAAAGAAGAAAAGTTACTTGTAATTGCTTTAGAGAGTGAAGATACTAAACAGATTACTAATGCGATAAAAGCAGTTTTGAAAAGTTGTGTTCTCACAAAAGGAGTCAAAGTAGAACAACTTCCTACTTTTGATATTGAATTTCTTTTTCTTAATATCAGAGGTAAATCTGTTGGTGAAGATTTGGAAGTTAATGTTACTTGTCCTGATGATGATGAAACACAGGTTCCTGTAACCATTTATCTGGATGATATTGAAGTTCAAAAGGATGATAATCACAGCAATAAAATAAAACTTGATGATACCATTATGATGGAATTGAAGTATCCATCTCTTGATCAGTTTATTAAAAATAATTTTGATTTTAATGAAAAGAATGCAATGGATCAATCATTTGATTTAATTGCATCTTGTATTGATAAAGTTTATACCCAGGATGAGGTATGGGCTGCTGCTGATTGTACTAAGAAAGAAATGAAGGATTTCTTAGAACAAATGAATTCTTCTCAGTTCAAAGAAATTGAAAATTTCTTTGAAACAATGCCTAAGTTATCTCATACAATTAAGATTACTAATCCTAAGACTAAGGTTGAAAGTGATGTTGTATTGGAGGGATTGGCGTCTTTTTTCGCATAGCCCTACTGCATATGAGTTTGGAGAGTTACTTCAAGCTTAATTTTGCTTTGATGCAGTACCATAAATATAGCTTAACAGAGATTGAAAATATGATGCCTTGGGAACGAGACATCTACGTGGGTCTTCTTCAGCAACATCTTGAGGAAGAAGAGTTAAAACGCAAACAACAATCTAATAATGCCTATTAAATCAACATTCGGATCTAGATTCTTTGGGAATAGATACCAAAGATATGTTGAGGAGCTTACAACTGAAGGAACTATAGAAGGTAGACCCTTAAGTCCTGCTGAGAGAAAGGAGGGTTTTAAGAAGCGTAATGATAAGATAAATTTTAATAAGTTTGTAGAGAAAGTCTTAAAAAAGAAGCCCTTATCTAGTGGTGGTAGTTTCGGTACTTCTACTGTTGCTGCTAATCCAGGATCTTTTGGGGGAATAGTTAAATCTGATCCAGGAAAGATGGTTGGATATGACCCTCTTATAGCAATTAATAATGCATTAGATAATATACTTCAAGTTCTTAGAAACGAAGCCAAAGAAGAAGAGAAGCATCAAAATTGGCTTAGACGTTTAATGGAGACTTATAAACGTAGGAAGAAGGAAAATAAATTAGAATTTAAAATATTGGATGGAATTAAGAAAACAGCAGAGACATTACTTAAACCTTTTAGAAGTGCATGGCAACAGTTATGGGATTTTATATCAACAGTTGTTCTTGGACGTATTCTGTTTAAGTTGTTAGAGTGGGTTGGTAACAATCAAGGAAAGATAAAAGCAATTTTTACATTCCTTGAAAAGACATGGCCAGTATTATTGGCTGCATATTTACTTTTTGGCAATTCTTTGACTAAATTTATCACTAGAATGATTGTTAGGGTGGGAGTGTGGACTGTTAAAATTGTATCTCAATTAATTCCTCAACTGATGGCTGCTTTAGCCAAGCTTAAAGGTGGCAAGCTTCTTAAGATGTTGGGTGGAAAGAAAGCAATGAGAGCAATGCAAGTAGGTGGTCTTTTAGTTGGTGCTCACCAGTTACATGGTCGTATGACGGATGGTGGTGATGATGCCCAAGGTGTTCAAGGACCAGGTACTAAACAACCAGAGACTCAAGAATTTAAAAAAGGTGGTTTTGTATCAGGACCTTCTGGAACAGATAGGGTTCCTGCAAAATTAACTGCTGGTGAATTTGTTATGTCCACTGGTGCTGTTCAGAAATTTGGTGTAGGCACCATGAGTGCAATGAATGCTGCTGGTGGAGGAACTAATAGACCAAGAGGAGGTAGATATAATACTGGTGGAGAGGTAACGAAGGGCAACGAACCTTCTGCAATAGCGGGTATTGCTGAGGGGATTCCATTTACTTATGAACAAGAGTTGCAAACTATGATAATAAGACATAAACACAGAACTGAGGAATTAAATGAAGCAATACAGAGTGGGCAGGGTGTAGATTCCACAAAGAGAAGACATTCTAGGGCAACAAGAGGACTTATAAAATATACGAATAATAATCCTAAAGTTGTTGCCAATTTAAGTGTAGTTGATAAAAAATATATTGATTTATTGGTAAATTCTGATAAACCTACACCTGTGGTGAAGTCAAGGACGGAGACATCTCTTCAGGGTGCTCAAGATTCATTGAAAGATAGAGTGTCTAGTTCTAAAAAATCTCCTTTGATTACACCTCCTGTTAAGATGAAATCGACACAAGCATATCAAAAAGAACTTAAAAAAGCTAATAGTAAAGAACCACCTAAACAACCCTCCAATAAAGTTCCTTCTTTTGATGCAACAGCAATGAGATCACCTCAGAAAATATCTATATTGGGGATATCCGTATAAGATATGGCAATTAATACTCAAAAGTTTTTACCAGCAGGAAAGAAAGGTGGAGATGTAGTAACTCAACCTTCTTCTGAATTGGTTAAGCCTCTTTATACTATCAGTACAAAGATAATAACAGTTGAGAAATTATTAGAAGGATCTTTTGCTGCTAAAAAGAAAAAGCAAGATGATGAAAAAAATGCAAAAGCAAGGGAAGCGCGGGAAAGACAAGAAGATAAGGTAGAAGGTCCCACTGATCCTGACAAACCAGAATCTCCTAAAGAATTAATTCCACGACTTAGTTTTCTGGATGGCATAAAAAAATTCCTTTCAGATGTATTGATAGGATGGCTTGCCTTTAGGTTAATTAAGTTTTTGCCCACAATAACGAAATTTCTTAAACCTTTGGGTGTAGTTGCAGATTTTCTTATTGATTTTGGGGGTAAGATATTAACTGGATTAGCTACGTTCGTTGAATGGGGAATGAAACTCCATGATTGGACTAGAGAAAAGATTAGAGGAGCATTTGGTGATGAAGGTGTTGAGAAGTTTGATAAGTTTACATCTGTTTTAAACAAGTTCATGAATACTGTCATGATCTTGGGAATGACTGCTGCTGCTGTGGCAATGGAAGTTGCCAATATGCAAGGTGGTAATTTGTGGGATAATATTAGGGGTAAACCTAAAGTTAAACCAAGAGAAGGGATTACTCCTGATGGAAGATATAAACAAGTAAGAAAGAAAAATATAGTGGATCCTAGTGATGGATCTATCAGACCTAAAACTAAGACTGAAAATTTACTGCAGAAGAAAGGTTTAAATGATGATCAGATTCGTGCATATAATAAGGCAAGACAGGGTGGTGCTGGTGCTAATGACGCTCTGAAGCAAGCAAAAAAAGCTAAACCACAGCCTGTTAAAACTAATTGGTTTAAAAAGGCATTTACGGGAGTGGGTGATTTTGCAGATAAAAAAATAGCACAAGCCAGTCAATTGGCTGGTGAGGGTTGGACGAAAGTAAAGAATGTAGGAAAGGGGTTGAAATCTAAATGGGATAATGCTGCCAAGAATGTTACGAATTCTCTTGATAATATGAAGAAAGGAGCAAAAGAGGCATTGTTGAATGGGGTTGTTGCACCTATTAAGAAATGGTTAGATCCTATAATTAGACCTTTAAGTAGAGTTGCTGATGATTTGTTTAAAAATATATTAAAGATACCAGGTGTAGGAGATCTTCTCAAGAAGATTGGGTTGAATGCTTTAAGTGATGCACCTAAATTGGCAGGTAAATTTGGTGCGAAAGCTTTACCAATTATTGGTGGTATCTTTAACATGCTGTTTGCCTATGACAGGCTGGCAAGTGGAGATAGTTTTGGTGCAATGTTGGAATTTGGATCTGGTGTATTAGATCTTACGGGTTTCTTCCCTGCATCTATGGCTATTGATGCGTATTTGTTTGGAAGAGATCTTTTCCCCGAAACTGTGATG
>VTLG01001035.1_pt1 | contig 20715 bp, 28 predicted proteins | sample 4694571 | NCBI WGS metagenome assembly VTLG01 (sample SAMN12604809, study PRJNA352737) | marine metagenome | biome: ENVO:00000447; feature: ENVO:00000209|ENVO:00000569|ENVO:01000036; material: ENVO:00002151; isolation source: viral sequences binned using virsorter ... | reverse complement strand
GTTGAATCACTAAAGTATTTACTAACATATTCTTTAGTAATACCTTTGTAGTAATCAAGTGCTTCATACCTTGATTGTTTCCACTTGTTCTTTCTTTGTTGTTGTACATCCCATTTGGAATATAATAATGCTAACTCTCCCATATTTGGTATCATAAATTTCTCCTGTTATCTATCCTGTGTTCCTAATAGTGGTTTAATTGTTGGATACTTATAGTCCACATAGTAGCCTAAAGCATCTGATAAGTGTGTCAATTCTTTGTTGGTTGTTTTGTCTATATCTCTTGTTCCTTCTTTGTTTACTACCTGCTCTAAATCTCTTATAAGTCCTTTACATTTAGGATCAATAATCATATTACCTTTAGCCAAGTTATTGTTCATGCTATTAACTCTATTAACTACTAAAGGATTGATATGTCTTACATGGACCATAAACCCATTCCTTCTTATATATTCAATATCAGAAAATCTTGAAGAAGAATGTCTTGCACTTCCTGTGCTGTCTGGATAAGAGTGATACTTTGCATTGGGGTATCTTCTCTTTATCTCTTTACACATTCTATCTGTTAGTATATCCCCACCACCATCTGCATCAAGTGCTATCTCATCTATGACTTTGATTTGAGGACTATTTGGTTGTTCTTGAATGATACAGACACATTGTGGCATAACATTGAAGTCCCAACCCACATGGATTGGCTGACTTCTGTTGTATTCACATTCTTTGACATTCTTTTCTCTTTCAAACCCATGATATGTATTCCCTCTTTGTAAGTTAGTAAATTGTCCATCTAAATATGCTTTAAGTAAATTCTCATCATAGTTATCTCTTAATGATTGTATATAGCTTTCAGGTAGATATGGATTATCTGTTGTCTTGCCATGTACTACTATCTTGTCATCTGATGCTTTATTAACAAGAAAATCCCAACAAAAAGAATATCCTTCAGGTGTACTTGTAATAAATAGTTCAGCATCTTCACATCCTCTTAATCTACCAAGAGCCTTTGATATAGCTATATCTGCATTTTTAAATGATTCTATGTCTAATTCATCTACACCTGCCCATGTATAACTTGAACCAACTATTTTGTTTGCCTGATTTGTTACATATATCTTTATGTTTCCAAATATAGTTCTAAACTTATGAGATGCTATGTTATAATCATAAGGTATCTTGCACTTCTCTAACAATTCAATAAATGGTTGTACAAATACTTCTTCTGCTAATGAATAGGTAGGATATAATATAAGTCCATTAGATTTACCTGTTAATGGATTTATCTTGTTTGTAAGACAATATGCTGCCTTTGTAATTAATACCTTTGTTTTACCTGAACCAAACCCACCTATCATAGCACTTATTCTTGCTTTAGGATTACCCCTCTTTGTTAAGAAGTCCCATTGATGTGGTAGGTAGTTTTCTTTTTTAAGTATTAGTGGATTATATTCCTTCAAGTTCTATCCTGTCAAATGGTTTAGTTAGTTCAATCTGATGCCTTTCATCATAACCTCTACTCTTACCCTTTGTCTTTAGAAAGAATATAATAGCTGTCATTTGATGTGGAGATGTACTGTCTTTAATCTTTTTAAGTAATTCATTTTCTGCAAGATCAATTAATCCAGCTTCTACATTATTACAATCTTCCTTGAACTGCTCATCCTTATCTATCCAACTATAATATGTTCTTCTGTGTATATTTGCTGCTTCACAAGCCTTTGTTATGTGTCCAAGATTATTAGTTAAGGCTTCAATGAATAATTCTTTTTTAGTAGGTTTTTGTGTATTTTGTGTATTTTTAGCCATATAATGATATTGTAATATAACATATTAAATTATTCTTCAAAGTATAAAAACAACTAAATTAGAACATTGTAGTCTGTTTTGTTAGTTCATTTACTCTTTCTTTAGCCTTATTGTAATACTCCTCATCTATCTCAACACCTACCAAATCTACACCAAAGTAATGACAAGCAACTGCAATACTGCCACTACCAAGATGTGTATCTAATATCTTTTGCCCTTTTTCAGCATAGTTATGTAATAGCCATTCATATAATTTTACAGGTTTTTGTGTTGGGTGCATTTTTATATCTTTACATCTACTTAATAATTCTTTTATTCTTGTTGGTTTATTAAAAGATGTCCAAGCTAATTCTGCATCAGCAAAGCTCATTCCTTCTCCAATCATTTTATCCCATATTAAAAAACATTTTGTATTTGACAAATGTTCAATAAAATAATTACCACCCCATATTATTTGATTTTGTGATACTCTAAATAATTCATTAAAATATTCTTTATCAGGTATTGCACTATCCCAACTTTTAGATTTATATTTTTTAAAATGTGTTCCAGATTTTTCTATGCTAATACCATAAGGTGGATCAACAATAGCCAAATCAAAATGATTATCCTCATACTTCTTCATAACATTCATGCAATCATCTAATATTAAATCTATCAAAATATCTTCCAATGTTTCTTATCTAATCTTTTCTTGTACTTAACAGCTTCTGTTTTGCTTGTAAACTTCTTTCCATTACATATATAAATAAAGCCTAATTCTTGTTTAATATCTATCATTTAAAATCTGTTATTACTATTTCCACATGAGGCTCTTGATATTCATCACAAAAATTCTTTGTTGCTACAAGTGATATTATCTGATTATCATCTTTAAATACTATACCACTCATACAATCTAAATAAAACTTAATATGATTATCTATATCTGGTTTAGTTGTCTTATATCTTGGTGCTGATGGTTTTATATCATACTTATTATAGTGAGATTTTGGTCTCTGTAAAAAAAAGTTTATTTCTAATAATACTGCATCTACAAAAGGCTTTTCCATGAACTGTTCTACTATCTGTGGTATTACTTTCTTCTTATCTTTTGCTGATGGATCATAAACAAATCCTCTATTAGTATGTCTGTGCCTTTTCTGTGAATATACTGGTCCTGTTATTTTTATAAATTTAGTCATTTAATCCTAATAATATTTCTCTACACAATTCACTTGGTACAATACTTCTTAAATAATCTCCTTTTAAACCTTGTGTGCCAGTCTGACTTCCTCTTGGTGCTGAAACATGGTCACAATTTGGATTTCCATTAGAACATGGGTTTCTTGGAATCCAATTAAAATCATTTGTCCATATATCAGTAGGCTTTGCTCTTTTAACTGTTTCTTCAGGACTAAAATATTGACAATACCATACTGTATTTCTAAAATATGATTCTTTTGTCATAACATCTAATTTTCTTAATTTTCCTCTTGGGTTTTCTATATAAAAGTATTTTGGTTCTAATGTTCCAATTATCCATTTTGTTTCTAATATTATTTTAACTCCATGTAAAGCCTCAACAGTTTTAGGTGTATGATCTTTATTCCAATGATGACCTATAGATGCTACTGAAAAATATGTGCAGGGTGGACTTGCCCAGATAATATCAGGATAACCAAATTCATCAATCATTTTATTAATATCAAAATTAAATATATCACAAACTTGGTCTATTTTATCAAAAGGTTCAATATCAGTAGTATAAACTTCATGTCCTAATTCTTCTGCTACCTTGCTAAAACTTCTTGATCCTGCAAACAGTTCTAATATCTTCATATAGTTCCTTAATTATTTGGGGGATTCATAGTGAGTAGTGTGGAGAAACATACAAGGGATAGTATATTTCATGAACCCCCCTTATTTTAATCCTAATGCTTTTTTTCTATCATCATCTGATGCAACATTTTTATCAGCATCCCTCAATCTTCTTTGTTGGTCCTGATATTCTTTTTCCAGTTTTTTTTCTTTTTCAGCAATATCTTCTTCTGTTGGTTGAAATGTACTCTGGAATTTTTTTGAGTTCTTTATCCAAGTGCTTACTCTCCTTTTTACATTGAAAATAGACTGCTGCTCATATCTCATGGTATTACCATTAGAATTATGCTCTGTCCAGTAATCTATAAATTCTTTTTGCATCTGTGGATTTACTCCCATTCCAACTATTTCTTTATCTACTCTTTTTGCAAAACATTGTTTCCTTGTTTCTATATCTTTACCTTTATCTTTATCCTTATCTTTATCCTTAATACTTACATAAGTCTTATCTAACTCTATGTTATATTTTTCTAACAGTTTAATAACACTTAAATGAACCTTCACATTTGGGTTAAGTGGTAGTCCATACTGGAAGGAAATAAACTTTGTTAAGTAATATTTGTTATCTCCAAGTTCTTGTATATTATCTCCAAAGGCTTCAAGTATCTCTTTAAGTGTATAATTTTCACCTATTTGGAATGATAATAGATCAACATCACATTCCCATATACCTGCATGATTACATTTATTTATAAGATAAAACCATACTATCTTTAATCTTATTGGTAATTTTCTAAACCATTGTTTTTCAAATATACTATTGTCCATAAATCTTTTTGCCATCTCTTTCTCCCTTGTTGTTATAACCACACTAAAATTTGATAAATGTAGTACCATATAATACCACAAAATATTATAATAAAAAGCCAAGTTAATTGGACCAAGTATCTATCAATCATTTCTTTGACTTACTATTAATATAATTATTTATAGCCTTATCTATAACACTTGATATTGATTCTTCATTAAGTGCTGCAAATACTCTGACCTTCTGGTGTGTTCCTCTACTTAACTGGACACTCTTACTAATTGGTTTATTGTCTATGTTACTTCCCAAAATGTACCCTCCTTTAGTTTTCTTTTTTTTGCTGCATATCCTTTTGCTTCTATTCTTTTACAAGGTCTACAAGTAGCAAGTAGATACCCATTCTGAATTATTGCATCTTTAGTTTTTGGATCAATAGACTTACCACAATCTCTGCAATCTTTAGGCTTCATATCATTAGGTCCTGAAATGGTATTACATAACATTGTTTATAGTCATTAGGAAACTCTTGTATTGGATAATTATTATTCTCAATTTTTTGTATTAAATTGTTCATTCTTATTTGTGCAAAATTACTATGTTTATTAACCACAAATAAATCCAACCTGTATTTTGAGTTCCATTTTTTATAACAATCATAATCATGCAACTTTAACCATAAATTAACTTTAATTCCTTTTACTTCAAGCAAATAGAACTCATTTCCTTCTACTATCATAAAATCAGGTGTACTTCTAAGTAATGGAGGAATTTTGTAAGTTAGTTTACTATTCTGGTTATCTCCCAACCCATACTTTATACACAAACCATCTTTTTTTTCTCTATGTATTCTATTAAAAACATTTACAAAAAAATCTTCTTCTGCTTGTGCATCTTTCATTCTTTTTTCTATTGGATCAGTAGAATTAGCCATTTAACCAATCATCCAAGTATTCTCTTATAATCACACAAAGATAATATATAGCCATAAGTCCTGCTCCAAACACAATAAACAATAATGCTACATCAAATAATTTATCAAACATTATGCACCCCTTCTGTTCATTTCAAGTTTAGCTTTTTCTTTCCAAGCATCTACCTTACACTCATTTACAATCCATTCTAATGCAGGAAAATCAAGTTCTTTATATGCTTTCCCTACATTTTTACCTGCTTTAAATCCTACAACTTCACTACCATCCCAATCATTATCTATTAGATCAACTTTAACTTCTTGGTCCTTTAAATTTACTTTAGGTGCAGTAGGACTTTTTTGTTGTTCAATAGAATTTGCTACTTCATCATAACTTGCAACAGAAGTATCAATACCAATTCCTAACATTCCCAATGCTCTACCAACACTTGATGTTTCACAATTTTCTAATGCTGATGTTTTATTAATAAATGTACTATCTTCTTTTTCATAAGCAATCCCAGTAAATTTTCTATCAGGATTTTTAGCATCAGGGATAACAGTAGTTTTAGTAATAAATCTATCTGTCATTTCAATTAAATCAGTTGATATTGATCCATTTTTATATGTTTTATGAAACTCTTTTATTCTTTCATTAACCTCAATATAATCCTTACCCTTTATTTGTATCTTCTTCATTTATTCATCCTCTACTTTCTTTGTTTATATATTTTTTTAATTATTTTAGTACAATCATCACAATACATATTTGTATTAAAAGGCTTCATTTTGTTGTTTTTAATTTCACATTTTTTACAATACAACATCAAAAACCTCCTCCAATTTTTTAAACCAAAGTTCTATCTCTTTATCACTACTACTCAATTTATATTTTTTAACAAAAGATTCTTCACTATCTTCCCACCATAAATTGTGTTCTTTTAATTGTTTCATCTTTATAAGGTCAGAATACACCCTTTTTAAATCTCTTACCCTTTTATCATCTTTTGAATAATCAATTCTAATTCCCATTGTTTCTCCTATCCCTTGATTTTATTTTTCATTTAATAATATACAGGTTGCCTTTGCTTCTTCTAATGTTTCATAAAAATCACCTCTTGGAAATGATTTAGCAGTTTTATTATCATGCACTAAATACATCTTTCTATTACTATATTTAATAGAATCCCAAGTTCCAATAGTTACTTCTTCTATATATAAATCTGGATTTTGTTTTAATTCATATAAAGTATAATCATCATCTTTATCTAATCTAAACATATCTTCATATCTTTCATCTTTCATTTGAAGATTTGCAACTAAAGCATCAAACTCATAATTTTTATATATTGGTTTTGGTATTGTTTTCATTTGTTTCTCCTATCCCTTGATTAGGGGAGGGTTTTTACACCCTCCCAGTTGTTTTAATTATATTTCACAAACATTAATCCAATAATCTCCTTGTGGATTATATCTATAATCTGAATCACATCTTGCATAATCAAACTTAACAGTAAATCTATAAACACTAATATCTTCTGCATGATGCTTTTTTATCAATGTGAATTTTCCTTCTTTACAATAAATTTCTTCATCATAGGGTAAATCAAGAAAAGGCTTACCATCTATTTTTAATTCACTTGGCTTTGCCATGCTTACTTTGTTTGTTTGTATCATTTGTTTCTCCTTTGTTTATCTAATCACTATAATAATATAATAATATAAATATATATAGTTTTGTAATTATATTGTAACAAGTTGTAACAAGAATGATGTTTATAGAAAAGAAAAAGCCACAATTAAGTGGCTTCTTCCATCTCTGACTGATTTGAGGATGAGGGACTTACAGAGATTAAACCTGTTCTTCTAATGTCATACTACAATCAATAAACTTAGGATTGTTTTCTTTCATAGTAAATTTAGTTATTCTAACTATTGCCCATTGGTCAGGATTCTTGCTATCTGAGATGTTCACCACTATTGGTAGATGTCCTCCAAGTGTTAGTTTATAGACAGATGAATAAAAATCTTGTGAATTATGTGTATTATATAGGCTTGTATTACCATCTGCTCCTGTGCTATAATCACTTGCACTATCTTGTGTCCAAGCATTAGATGTGATCATATTGTTCTGTCCAAGAACTTGTGAATCCTGTAAATAACTGAAGCTGACATCCCATTTTCTTATTCCTGTTCTCTCATTTCTATTTGGAATCCAATCTAAATAATCATACTCATTTTCATCTGTTGTCATTAGTTCCCATGCTGGGAGTTTTCCCCAATTACCCAACTTATGATAATTAAGTGTAGATAATGTTTTCCCTGATACTGTCTTTTTTTGTTTGTACCCATACCCCAAAGAATAAGATTGTCCTACATTACAATTAATAGGTGTAGTCCAACTTGATCCCCATAATATACTTCCAATAGAACATTGAGCATCATTGCTAAAAATTATTTTAAATACTTCACTTCCTGTATCTTGGTTATCCATTGTAACTAAACTCCAACCATTATATGCAGGAGTTTCCCCAACACAATTATTAATAACAGTTGTTGCTGATAAGTCCCCATCTGTATTTTCTAATGTTAATGATTGAGATGTTTTTTCAAAATCATGTCCTAATACCATAAAAAAATCTGATTTTCTGTTCATTTTATTTGTAAAATAAAACATATCACCTGTTGTTACATCAAACAAATGTTGTTTTGAAGGATTTAATGTTATAATACTATTTGCTGTTTCATCATCTATATCACCTGTTGCTACTGCTGCACTATGATGTCCTGAACCTGTTGCATATCCATATAGAGGATATGAAACATAGAATGTAACCTTGTTTGCTAAACCAAATGAACCCATAATTTTTAATAACCTTTCTTAATCTTTTGCCCTGTTTTAGTGGCTTTTTTTGTTTTTCTACTGCTTATACCTAAACTTTGTAAAGTAGTTAAATTGATGTCTTTTTGTGATAAATTAGATAATTTCTTGCCTGTTTCTTTAGTTTGTGTAACAACACCAGTATCAGCATCAATCTCTGCTTTGTGTTTCAATGTGTTTGTATAATTATTTGCTCCAACATTTTTCATATCTTCATATTTAGTAGTACTTGTGTCCCAATTAAATGCAAGTGTTCTCCATATTGTTTTAGCTGGTTTACTTATAGAAAGTTCATGTTTGTTTAAATCTTTATCTACTAAATAAGCATAAGAAATATTGCAATATCCATTATAGTTAAACAACTCTGATAATATTTCTTCTCTTTTATTAAATTTAACTATTATTATTTTGCTGTTGTTTTTTTGAACTATATAATCATTTGGTAATAAATTTTCTATATATAATTTACCATAATAACTAATCTCTATTGCTTGATAAACAATATCTGTTTCAAGTTCTACTAATTTTTTACCTATAATTAATTTATTCATATTATTCTAAAATCACTTGAACTAATTTAACTACATCTACTACATTTACTATACCATCATTCTGAGCAATATCTGCTATTTCAAGTTGTTCAGATGAAAATTCTCCAATATTAGACAAAATGTGTGAAACTATTGCTACTATATCTACTACATTTAATACAGTATCAGTATTTACATCACCATAAGGTATTTCATCTCCACCTTGATAATAGATAGCACCTTCTTCTCTTTGTTCAGGTGGTAAATAGTTCCAATTTTTAATAGTTGGATATAGTGTATTGTATTCTCTTAGATTAGCATAATAAACTTGTACTTCATCAGGGTGATGATACCCATGTATTCCATCTGTTCCAAGATAGTGTAATTGCATGGCTTTTATTTTAACACTATCTAATGTTATAGTTATACCTGTTACAACCCACATTGGATATAAAGGTTGTCCATTTAATATTTCAACATTGGAATAATCTATACCAAATGCCCTTCCATTGATTAATGGTATTTGTATTATATCACCTAATTTTATTATAGCCATTGATAGTGGTAATGTAAAATCCATAATTAAATGTTGATTACAATTATTAAGAAGATCAAACATTTGAAACTTTTTAGCTGTTGCAGTATCAGAATGGTATCTTAAATCTTTTTCTTTGTATGTGTTATGTTCTTCAAAATTATAATAATCAAGGCTTTCATCTAAATTAGGTATTTTTTCTAAGCCTGTATCAAAAGTATATTTATCTTTTCCATTGTCATATCTATAATAATATTTGCTACTCATTATAATATCTTCTCTTTTAGTTCTTGTTATTTTATAATCAATAACATCTTCTTTATCTATGAAATAATCTATATCATCATAAACATAGCTACTTTTTAAAGTTATAAGTCCAAAGTTTCCTTCAGATGTAAAAGTAAAAAAAGATTGAGTTTCTTTTGATATATCCTCTAATAATTTTTTTGCTTCTACTTGTTCATCTAAACAAAAACCCATTTTCCAACCACTATAAACATATCTTGATTCTTCAATTAAATCAACATTAAAAAAACTTGGTTCAAGTATATTATCACCTGTTCCATATCCTAATTCTCTTGCTAATAAATTAATAAATATATCTGTTGGTTTTTCAACTACTCCTGATGTTTGATAAGGTGTATCTAAATTAACAAAATTCTCACTTCTTATAGAATCTTGGTCAATGTGTTTCCATAATTCCACCAAATGTGGATGCATATTTCCATATATATTTGGATTTTCATCCCACACATATAGTTCATGCCTAATGCCAACAACATCACTATCTCCTGTTGATGATAATTCTGATCCACTATCTAATATTGATTTGTTAATAGTAGATATGGTGTCATCTAAATATGGTGTCAAATTATTTATCCAATCAGCAATAGATTCTATTGTATTATAATTTTCAACATCAAAAGAATCATATTCATAAGTATATCCTGTAACAACACCATCTGTTACATCATCAGTATTCAATGGATTTTGATATAAATATTTAAATATTCTTCTTAATAAAACTTTTCTATATGTTGAATAAGTTTGTGCTTTAGCAATTAATAAACTTATATAATCATCAAAGGCTTGTTGTATAGCAGGGTCATAATCATAAGCAAATATATTATGTAAAACTTTACCATAAAAATTATCCTCTAAAGTTAAACCTGATACTTCATAATGAAAATGACTACCAAGATTATTGTTTGTATATATCATGGATTCTTCCCAAATCTCATTCATGACAACTTGGTCATATATATTTCTATATAATTTTTTCATCATGCCATGTAGTATAAAATGTATTATTTGTGGTGAACTACCAAAAGTTGAATCATCATTTGTTGAAAATGTTTTCATATCAAGATTTTCAGTACCCCACATATAATAAAAATCTGTCCAATCTACTGGAGTAACACCAAAATCAGCATAACCTCCCCAAATAGCTGATTTTGTAAAATAATAATTTAAAAATGTAGTAACATTTTCTTTTCTGGAATGAACACACCACTTATCTTCAAAATAAGAATCCCATTCATCTACCAATGCTTCAAAATCAGGTAAACTTTCATCAGGTCCAAGTGCTGCTTCAGTTGGTGTAACATTATATGTTTCTTGTAATTGTGTGAGATTATCAATGTGTTCTGTTGAAGCATAATCTTTTCTTCCTGCAAGTGAAGCATAAAATGTTTCTGATTCATAATCTGATATTTCTGTAAAATATTGGAAACACAGGCTACTTAGTTTTGTTCCAATCAGTTTACCACTTGATGGAAGGTCTGCACCTTGATACCATAAAACTCTATTTAATTCTAATGTACCATCAAATGATTCTTTTGCAATATCATGATTAAAATCACCCAAGTTACCAAGACCAAATTCATTAGTTGTATAACCTAACATTTGCATTTTACTATCTGAATCAAATGAATTATTAGCACTAAGAATGGACTGTCCATGACCTACACTTTCAAATTGTGTATTCCTTGCTTCATCTGTAAGAATCCAATTATCTATTTGTTCTCCTGAATAGCTATTACCTTCCAAAGAATTGTTGTCAAACATCTTTTTCCAAAAAGCAGGATTAAATGGTTTGAATTGTGTTTTTATATTAGAAGTGTTTGATAATTCAGAATCTAATTTAGGACTACCATTCTCATCTAATTCAACAAAATGTTCTATATCTCCTAATGTTCTAAATAATTTTTTACTTTTATCTAATGATATTAATATCCACCTTGTTTTTTTATCTTCTGTATAATTAATAGGTGGTAACATTATAAACTCATTTTGTTCTTGTGATGGATTTCTATACCATTTCTTTTCAAGTCCAAAATTATGCCACAATGCAGATTCATCAGCAGAAACATTGTAAGATGTAACTTCACCATTTAAAGATTTTAATTCATTATCACCTGATACATCAAAATAAGCAGATATTGGGAAAGTATAGCCTACACATAAAATTGGTTTTGAAACATCTTCTTCTTCTTCTTCCAATTCAGGAAATATTAATTCTTCATTTTCAATGTACTGATCTTGTTCTACAAAAGTTGTTTCAGGGAAATCTCTATTTTTATAAAAACCAGTATTATATGGAAAATGTACATAGTCCTCATCTTCTTCTAAATATACATGGAAAGGTGGCATATCAATAGGTGTTTTAGATGTTGAATAATTACCTGATATTGCTTGACTTTCATGTATCATGGCTATTGATTTAAATCCTGAACCTGATTTAATATTTGTTTTATAAGTAATACTTGGACATCTATCAACACTACCATATATAATTGGAATTGCCTGTTCATCATCTCTATCTATAATATTGTCTTTTATTTGACTATCTAAATCTGCTACTTTTTTTACTGGAATTTGTTTATCCTGTATATATTGCTGTGTTAAATCTTCTGCTTGTATGGTTATTTCTTTATCTGTTTGTGTTATTCTATTAACTACTCCAGTAAAAATAATTGAACATTGATTATCATCTAATGATATAATGTTTTTATTTAAGTTAATTTCATTTGTTTTTGGTGTTTTATAATAAAGAATAACATATTTACCTATAAAAGAATTTGTTGGATTTTCTCCATCTTTTAATGAATACATTTCTGAATCAGTTAATCTTTTTGTTACATCATAATAATTATATATTGAGAATCTAAAAGTATTTATTTTAATACTCTTTCTTTCAGAATCTACATTGTTATTAATACTTGATATTTTACTGATGATTTCTTTTGAATCTACAATGTTATCATCTTGATCTTTAATAGATATGTTAGTTGTAGAAAAGCAATCCAACAATTCATATTTATCATCAACCAAATTTGCTACTACAACTATTGGAGTAATAGATATAGCACTTCCTTGTGTGTCCTCAATAAAGTTTTTACTGATTATAGCCATTAGATATTATTACCTAATCTTAAACCTTCCTCAATCTGTGGCATTAAAACTTGCTCTGTAAATTCTTCTGTTCCAATAACAGAGCCTTGTATATTAATTGTCATTCCTGAACCTTGTGGTCCATTGATATTAGGGTCACCACCAAGTGGTGTAACTTGTACCCTTTCTTGTCCTGATGGATTATCACCAACCATAATCATTTCTGGACCTGATGTAATATAATCAGCACCAGTAGCAAATCTGCCTATAGTGCTTTCTATTGTTGATACCTCTTTTGCTCCCATAATTCCAGCAAGTGCTGCTTGACCCCATTTCCCTTTAGCTAAAAATTTTGTAACAGCTTCTGATGTATTAATTATAGCAGTTAATTGTGAAATTCTTGCTTCTGCTAATCCTTCATTTTTAGATAAATCCCCTAAAACTCTTAGTGTTTTTTGTCTTTTTGTTTCTTCATTTGTTTGGTCTTTTGTTACTTTAGATAATTTTATATATCTGTCATGCAATAAAGATAGTTGGTCAGCATGAATTGCACCTGATTCAACAGCCATATCTAAAGAATCTTTAAATTCTTGACTTGTTATAGTTGCATCTAATTCAGAAGCAGACATTCCTTCTAAACCTTTTGTGATTTTTAATATTTCTTCTAAAACTTGTTGTTGTGCCATCTGTGCTACTGCTTCATTATAAGCCATAGAAGCAATCTCAGCATCTGTTAAAATTTTAACTTGTGCATTTACTTGTGCATCAAATTGTTCTTGCCAATTAAGTAATGATTGAAACCCCTCTGCTAAACTCTTGACTGCACCAGCAACTGAAATAATAAGTGGAGCAAATGTTTCCCCAAGTGTTTCTGCTGCATCACCTACTGCATTTCTCATTTGGTCTAATGAACCTGTTAATGTTTTTGTTTCTTCTTCTGCTGTTCCTTTAAATTGTTCTCTTATAAAAACAATACCTTCACCTGCTTTTAATTGTTCTGCTGTCAGTTCTTTAAATGCTGCTGGTAGTTTTTCACCAAGTTCACCTTGCATACCACTCAATGTTTTTGTTGTATTCATAACAGCACTTTCAAGTGATATTCCCATAGCTGCTGCTAAATCAACAGATGCTGCAATTATTTCTTTAGTTTGTTCAGTTGATATTCCTAATGATTTTACATAGGCTTGTTGTGCAATAATAGCTTCATCACCAAATCTTGTTGTTTGTTGTAATGCCTGTGCTTGTTTAATTAATTCTTTTGTAGAAGCACCTGCTGCAAATCTTAATTTCTTTTCTGCTAATTCTTGTTTTGCAAAAGCATCAATAGAAGATTTTATTCCATCTAATAATGCTCTTGTTCCAAAATAAGCTGCTGCTGCAATCCCTGCTTGTTTAGCAAGTCCACCTAAAGCACCACCTACACCTTTAATCTGCTTCTTAGATTTTTCTGCTCCTCTTGTTTTGACATCTATGATATGCTTATTTACTGCCATTGGAATCCTTTGCTTTTAAATAATTCAATTCTTTTTCTATTAACATAAATTCATCTATAATTTTTGCTGGTGTTTCTTGTAAAGAAGGAAATGGTGGACAACTGAAGGTTTTACAATAGGAATATTCTTTTATTCTTTGTTGAACTTCTTGATCTAATAATTCACTTGTGTTGCAGAAAAAGAAATGTTCTGTGTATAATGTATCTCCTATTGCATTAATACTTTTTTCCATAATCTCATCATAACAGGCTTCAAGTTCTTCATAAACATCTTCCATTGTTCTGAAAGTTTTGTGTTTACCAGTTACAGGACTTAATGCTTTATAAGGAAATTCAAAGCCATTATCTCCATTGTTGTTAAGTCCTTTATAAGAAATATGAATATTAATTAAAAATATTATTTCTTCACTTTTTTTTTATTGACAAAATTAGATACTGTAATAGCAATCTGGAATATTTCTTCATTAGAATAATTGTTTATTTCTTCATCTGAAAAATCAGTTGCTAATCTAACTATGTCAATAGCAGGACTAAACATACCTTCTTTATTGTTAAAAAACTGATATAAAAGATTATTTAATTCTATTCTTTCTTGTAGATTAAATTCTTTTACCTCTATCTTGAAGGCTTTTATACCTTCACCTTTAATATCTAACTTCATACCCTCATCCTTTATTTAATTAGATTATGCTGCTGTTCCTATTGATACAACTGCATTTGAAGTAGCTGCTGAATCATAAGTAAATCTCAATGGTATTGTTTGTTTCCAACCATCATCATCAAAACTTATACCTGCTTCATCTACATAAACCTTAGTACCTGTAATTTGAAATACTGTGGTATCTATATCAAGAGCCATTCCTGATGTGTTGTCAATAGCATCATCAACTTCACCATCTCTTTTGCAAGTAAGTGAACCTGTTACTTCATATCCACCAACACCATAACCCATAGGTCTAAAACTATTACTTGAATCAAAACCAATTCTATTAACAGGTCTTGCTATATTTAAATCAAAACCATATAACAACAAATCCTCACTATCAAGAGTTGTTGTTTGTAAGTCATGCATATTAAACATAGTTGTTTGTGCTGATAATGTAGTTTCTGATCCACTTAATGTAAGTGCTGCTTCAGTTGGTACATAAGCTGTTTGAAATGTAGCTGTACCCATAACAACACCACCATTGCCATCTATAGAACCAGATAATGTTAATCCAGTACACAAACAAGATGTAAAGTATATATCAGTAGTTCCACCATCATGTCCTGCACCTTCAAATGATAAAGATACTGGAACAGCATTTGATGAACCATGTGCATAGCTTGTTACTGAAGGCATAGAACCCAATAATGCATTTGGTGTACTACCATCTCCAAATAATGCCAAACAAACTCTGTCTATTGCTTGTGCAGTAGCATGAAATGTAAGTGATATATCAAACATTCTATCATGTCTTTGCCACTTTACCATATCATCACTTTGAGCCATTCCACCTACTCCTGTTCTTGCTGGTGCTACACTTAATGAATGTTTTTTAATGTCTGAAAATGAAAAATCAGTAACAGGCATTGTTGTATATGCTGTATCTGTTGGTGTAGTTCCCATTGTTGCTTCTGTTATTATTCTTACAGATACATTTTGTTTTGTTTGGAATGTTGCACTTTTAGCCATTATTCCTTACCTCCTTTATTAGCTTTTATTTCTGTTAAATGTTTCTTTAATTCTTTTGGGACTTCACCATCCCATTTTATTTCTAATCCTGCTATTAATCTTAAATGTGTTGAAGCAGATAATAATGAATTAAAATTTTCAGTATCATCTAATCCCATATAAGAAACCTTTGCTTTATATATAGCCATGTTATTACCCTAAATTATTTAAATGTTCACAGCTAAAATCCCAAGAGGTAACTAAATAATCCTCATAGCCTTCAGCTTGTTCAATGTCTATTTCATTATTACCACTTCTCAAATTATAAGCAGTAGTTGAATCTGCTAATGATAATGTTGGATTATCATGTACTAATGCTTCAAAGATACTGATCTGATTTAGTATGTAATCTTGAAACTGTGCATTATTTCTATTTAAAAAATAATATTGTATATCTATCAAAAAAGTTCTGTGTTCTGAATTTTTAGTAACATCACCTTGTTCAGAACCAGTTGGTGTTAAAACAATAAATTGGTTTGCTTTGCTTTTTTCATCAAAGCCACTAAAAACAGGACATTTCATTTCTGCCTTAATTTTACTCTTTAAAGCCTTTAAAATGTTTTTCCAAGTGTTGGTATAGGTAACTGCCATTATCTTGTCATTTCAATAGTAGCATTGCTTTTATTTGTTTGTTTCCTGTGGCTACCAAACACTTCTATTTCCCATATATCACCATCTGTTGCACTTGCTCCTTGAAACCTACCATATAAACCACTATGTATATGTTGTAATCCACCTGTTATTTTTTCAGCAGATGATACTGCTCCAAATAATTGGTCATTAGATAAGTAGTGTACTTTGAAAGTTCCAGTTCCATAAGCACCTGTTGCTTCAATTTCTACTTTAAGTAAATCATACAATTCACCATGATATTCACCTGCAAGTTCTACTATATCCATTGTTCCTGATACATTTCTATATCTTATAGAACCTTTTTTGTCATTACCATCAACTTCATGTGATAGTTTGTATATACCATCATTTAACTTGTCAATTAAACCTGTTCTTTCAGGATTAGTAACTAAAGAATAGTAATAATCTGCTTCCTCTGAAGCACCTTCTTTTGCTCTAATAAGATTTGCAGTAGCTATATAACATACTGCTTTAATTATAATTGGATCATATTCTTCTGCAACAGATAATGCTGCTGTATCTGAATCAACTTGTTTAATTTTTTCAAGTGGTGTTGAATATCTTGCATCTAAATAATTATGTAGTTCTAATGAAGCATCTACTAATGCTTGTTCTAAAAATGATGTAAAATCTACCCCTGCTTCAAACATCTGTTCATTTATTGTAGTTGAAGAATAATTGCTATTGTAATATTCTACTTGATTTGTTCCACTTGCATAATACCATTCTCCATTACTATCAACATCATTTGAAGTAGATTGTGCTGCTGCAAGTTCTTCCCCATTTACAAATAACTGAGAAACATATCCACTATCTCTAAACAAATGAAGATTGCCTGATGTTAAAGTAGGATATATTTGAACCTTACTATCAAAGTCATTTACTCTATTAAAGTATTTTGTTAAATCTGTTATACTTGCATATCTAAAGTTACTTGCCATTATTTACCTCTATCCATATACTATTAATTGTAGTTTTGTATTTGCTACTGGATTAATACTTCTTGCTTTTATGTTTGCAAAAGAATTTTGTGCTTGTGTTAAGAATGATATTCCACCTGAATGAGCAGATGAACCTTGTCCAAATATTTTAAACTCTGCATTAGGAAGTGAAGGAATAGTCCACTCACAATGACCTTTATTGTAGTCAATACTACCTACAATAGAACCCATATATCTTAAGTTTCCATTACCATCATCAAGTATAAATGCTTTTTCATTCATTTCAGTTTTGCCTGTTACAGGGTCATCTATTGTTTCAGCTGCTACAGTTGAAGCTGGTCCAAAACATATAGTATCTGTTGTTCCACCACCATGTGGACTTCCAAGTAGATCAGGAACACTACTTGCTAATGCTGGAAATGCACCAACATCAAAAGGTGAAGTACCTGATACATTTGCAATTCCAACTCTTGTGTCTGAATGATTTGACATTGATTGTACTCTGACATCTCCACCATGTAAAAATATCTTAACTTTCTTACCTCTTAATCCTGATGAAGTTGTATGAAATTGTGTATCAAGTGCTGCCTGTATTTTAGGTAATACTGCATTGGAACTACCATTAAATGTGGTATCTGAAGCATCTGTTGTAAATGCTATTGCTGTTTCTGATGATACACTATCAATACCACCAACATTATATTCATCTACAACTATATGAAAGGTATATGCAGTTGAAGCTGTCAGTCCTGTTTCTGTATTAGCAGTAATACCACTTAAACCCCAATCTAAAAATCCACCTTCAGTATAAAATGGACCAATAGCAACAGAAGAAGGTACAATACCACTTACTTTGTCATCATTTTGTTCTCTACCATATCCAAAGAAAGCACCAGATTGTTTGAATCTACCTTTAGAATCTGATTGACATTTACCAGTATCAAATGCTAAATATTCATTTCCAAAAAAGAAATTAATTGCTACATCATCTGAATGTGCAGCTTCTGTGCTTCCCAACAATCCTCTTTCTAATGTTAAAACTTCTGATGCTTCTGAAACTACTCTACATATCTCTGATCCAATTTGTAATAAATCTCCTACTTTAAAATAATCACCATCATCAACAGTAACATCTGTTTCACCAATAGAAATTGCTTCATCTGCTAAAGTAGAACCTGCTACTGCCTTATATTCATTTCCACTATTAATTGCACTTGTTAATACTTCAACTGTTCCATTTGATGCTAATGCACCTGATTCTAATGTTCCACCAACAGAAGGAGAATAAGATATAAACCTACTTGTATTTAAAAACATAAAATCACCTGCTGGTAATAATTGTGTCCAAGTTCTTAATCTTGTTGCTCCACCACCACCAACATCAACACTATTTGTTATATCAGTATTACTACTATCTTTCCAATCATATACACTATATGCTACTTCAGCACCAACATTACTTATATTTTTAATAATTATTGCTTTTGCATTATTAACTGATGTTGCTCCTAAAGCCTTTTGAAATTCTGATAAAGTAATAAATGCAGCAGTATTATCTAATTCTTGTTCTAATACAAATGAATCTGAATAATCTTTTGTAAGTGAACAACTATAATTTTTTTCTGCTATTATTTCTAAATTTGCTGTTAATTTTTTCTTTGCCATTTTTCTCCTTAACCTCTAATGTGGTATTTTACTGTTGCATTAATTGTTGTATCTACTGCTGTTGAATCTGTCCTTATAAAAAATAATAAAGCCTTTCCTGCATCTATGTTTGCAGTTGATATAGTCATTTGATTATAATATGATTGCTCTGAACCTGCACTTGTAACATCTGATGAATAAGCAACAACAGCACCACTACTTAAATCTCCTGATGTACTACCATTTGCTGAATCTATTGTATAAGACATTAAATGAGTTCTCATTACATCACCTGAAGCATGGTCATTAGCTGCCCACCATACAATTCTATCTATTGTTATATCATCCATCACATACCATAATACTCCAACCATATCATCACCTGTTGTTGCTATAGTAAATGATGTTGCAGGATCTGTACTTGTTCCACCACTAACAAGTGCTTGTGTTGCTATACTATTAAATGGAACTGCATAATGTGTATCAGCAGAAGCACCTGCCCATACACTATCACCACTTCCAATACCAAAATGTGCATATTGAGTGTTTACATGAACACCATTTGCTTTTACATAACTATTTGTAGTATCTACTAAAAATTTACTTGTATTACTTGCATTTTTGACTTCAAAGGCTATTGTATTATCAGTATATGATTTTACTTGTAAAGACCTATCATCAATGGATAAACTTGACTGTGTTCCATTCCCTGATTTTAATGGTCTTGGATTGCCAGAAGCTACTCCATTATTACTATTATTAACATATATAATATCTTTATATGTTTCTGATGGTGATTTTCCTGTCAAACTCATAAATTTTAGCCTTTATTTATTTTATAATATAACATATTAATTATTCTTTTAAAGTAATTTATTAATCTAAATCCATTAATAATTCTTCTATCCTATTAAATCTTTCATCTAACTTGGTGTCTATCTTGGCTACACTTATCTCTAATGTTTGTATTTTTCTACTATTAGACATTATTCTATTTGTACTCTCAGAACTATCAGATTCCATAGATTCTATCTTCTGTGCAAAGATTCCTTGTGTGTAAATAAATGTTCCAATTACAGTACCTATTGTTATTAATGTTCCAAGTGATATTTTTTTATCTATCATAATTTCCTTTTAACTTAACCATTATCATATACATAATATTGTACTACTACTCTCACAGCATCTATACTTCCTGATGTGATTGCTCCATTTGTTGTTGCAGTAAGGTTATCACCCATTGCATCTTGGTGAGATTGACTTACTTCAGTAACAGTAGCAAATTGCAAAGTTCTATCTCCACCCTCATGAAACATAAATCTTTTATAATACATCCATACTCCTTGACTTAAAGTATTGGCTCCATTCCACCCAATCATGAAATCTAAACTACCTGTTTGTGCTGTACTTGCATCTCTATCTACAAATGCTGTTACATGAACAGGTATAATAACATCTGCTGGTCCTCCTGCTGCTACTAATTCTTTTGGTGTATTATGAAGGTCATCCATTTCTGCTTCAGTAATTGTTATAACAGCTGTTCTTATATTAGGCTGGTCACCTGATGTTAATTGTATATCAGTTCCAGTATCATTTGTAAACCATAATTCATTAGGGTTTACATCTTT
>VTLG01010409.1_pt1 | contig 20721 bp, 29 predicted proteins | sample 4694571 | NCBI WGS metagenome assembly VTLG01 (sample SAMN12604809, study PRJNA352737) | marine metagenome | biome: ENVO:00000447; feature: ENVO:00000209|ENVO:00000569|ENVO:01000036; material: ENVO:00002151; isolation source: viral sequences binned using virsorter ... | reverse complement strand
AAAAGACCATGAAGGATACCAATACGATTGGGTAAGAGATGAAAGTCACTTTGATTGATAGTATGGGTACTGACTTGTCGGTAGTTAATGCGGCAAGAGTATCATTTAATAAAGAGGCTACTTGGGAACGTCAAATAGACACCCAAGGCATATATGAGTTAGCAGACCGTGATAAGAAACTTATTAGGTATCTTGCCAGACATGGCCATTGGACACCTTTTGGTCATTGTTTCTTTTCATTTAGATTACACATTCCGATATTTGTGGCACGGCAGTTAGTCAAACATCAAGTCGGTCTGTGTCTTAATGAAGTGAGCAGACGGTACATAGATGAAGAGCCAGAGTTTTATGAACCTGACCTTTGGAGAAGTAGACCGACCAATAGTAAACAAGGGTCTGGTGATGAAACAGTAGAATGGTTAGATAGACAAGAACGAGTTGGTTCAGCGATGAGAAAAGTTTATGCAGAATCTTTGAGGGTGTATGATAAGATGTTAAAGGCTAACATTGCACCAGAACAGGCTCGTATGATTTTACCGCAGAGCACCATGACTACATGGATATGGTCTGGCAGTTTAGCAGCATTTGCTCGTGTGTGTGGTTTAAGATGTAAAGGTGATACACAGGAAGAGACTCGCAATGTGGCATGGGAGATATATGACATCGCTAAAAAGAAGTTTCCCGTTAGTTGGGAAGCATTATTTTACAGCACTCTAGCACAGAAATAATACGTCATCTGGGTTCAGGCCTGACTATCTAAACAACGACTCCACCCTACTACCGTCGTTTCGTAATAGCAGTCTGGGCTCAGATGACTTTTGAAGAACTAAATTATGATAAATAAACAAAGCGGAAAAGTAGTCTGTCTCGGTAATGGCGAGTCCCGACTCGGAGTAGATTTAGACGGTCTTAAGCAGCACGCGACCGTTTGGGGATGTAACGCCTTATATCGTGATTGGACACCAGATAGGTTAGTGTGTGTAGACTTAGCAATGTCACACGAAATCTATCGAAGCGGATACTGCTTTAACAATGTTGTATATTTTAGAGATTGGTCTAGGTTACCGGAGGAAGCTTACGATTTAGTAGTTAGACCATCTCACATCTCGAAAGAGGACATAATTGATTTAGAGTCCTACATACATGAAAGTCCCAGGGTAGAAAATTGTAATGAGTTTGTAATGAGCGGCCAAGATTTGGATATGCTCAGAGAACTCCGAGAACAAGTTTTAACCGAGGCCCGAATATCGGGTCGGGATATCAATCCCCATAACGTAGATATAGTACTAGATGATAAGAGAGCAGGCCTGTGGATAACATGGGTTGCTGCTGAGGACAAGGTGATAAAGACCGAGTCCTTACCTGGCGATACCGATTATGGTTTCGATTCAGGCTCTTTAAGTAGTTTATTAGCATCAGTACATGACGAACCAGATGAAGTTTATCTGTTAGGCATGGACCTATATTCTACAACCACAACCGTAAATAATGTGTATAAGGGAACAGGCTGTTATATGCACGAAAAGGGTGATGCTATTAGTCCTGTCCATTGGATAGGGTTTCATAAACTCATCTTTGACCAGTTCCCACACATCCAGTATTACAAAGTTAACCCCGGTGAACAACAACCTTATGATAGGGTTAACCGAGTAATAGAGGAGTGGAATGACACTCCCAACCTTGAATACATTTCTCAAAAAGAAATGTGGAAAAGGTTTCTTTAAACACCAGACAGGAGGAATTAACATGGCTGGAGAAGCAGTAGTTTCAACAATTAAGTCTTGGATTGGCGGTCTATCAAGTGTCGCCCTATCCCTATTAGGACTTGCAATTATCCTACAGGTTCTATTCGGACCGGATGTAGTGTTTGTGCCCGTAGATGTCATCGGGAACATACAAGGCTTAGTGGCATCACTAGGCAGCGCAGGGTTAGTTGGACTAATCACTGTTGGCGTCATTTATTGGATATTGAAAAACGACTAATAAGTATGACTAAAGGCCTAGGGGGTGTTGCAACACCCCCTTAGAGCCGACTTTATTATGTTAGTTAGTGACTCACATAAATTTGTATTCTTTCATTTCCCCAAGACAGCCGGGTCATCTATTACCCACGCCTTGGCACCCTATCTAACACACAACAACAGAGTGCCACGTGACTGGCACATCCCACCCGAACCAACTAATGCTTGGATGGGTTGGCAACCAAACCATCACATAGATTTATTACAACACAGTCCTGTGATAAAATGTAATTATCCATACACCTATTTTAAAGCATCGTTTGTTAGAAACCCATATGACCTAGTAGTGTCGGCATGGCACAACAAAGAACAACCATTTACAGAGTTTGTCATCAAAGAAGTGGCAACAAGAAAGAATGTGGTTACGAGATATGGATGTCAGTTAGACTATCTATCAGATGATAAAGATAATGTGTTAGTAGATTGGATAGGTAGGTTTGAAAACATTGCATTAGATTGGAAGAAGTTTTGTTACTTTACTAAAATCCCTTGGAGACCTTTGAAGAAACATAACACATCTTGGAAAGAACCTTACCAAGAGTATTACACAGAGAGAACATTTCGGATAGTGGCTAATCTATTTGAAAAAGATATAAAACATTTTGGATATACCCTTGACAAATGAGTAAAGGTAGTATATACTATAAATAGTAATGACGCGACTATACAGCGTTTATGTACCATACGATAATACAGGAGATACGATATGAGCTTTTCAGAGCTTAAGTCCAAGTCTGGGACTTTTGATAAACTTCAGGCAGAACTCAAGAAGATTGAGAACCCCACCTCCGGTAACTCTTTTGAAGATAACCGATTTTGGAAACCCGACCTTGATAAGACTGGCAACGGTTATGCTGTACTTAGGTTCTTACCACAACCTTCTACTGAAGATTTGCCATGGGTTCGTCTTTGGAACCATGCGTTCAATGGCCCAGGCGGTTGGTACATTGAAAACTCTTTGACCACAATCAATAAGAATGACCCAGTGTCTGAGTATAACACTGAGTTGTGGAATAGTGGCAGTGAGGCAGATAAAGAAACCGCTCGTAAACAGAAACGTATTCTGAAATATTACTCCAACATCTTAGTTGTGAGTGACCCCAAACACCCTGAGAATGATGGAACTGTTAGGTTGTTTCGTTATGGTAAGAAAATCTTTGATAAGATTACCGAAGCGATGAACCCAGCGTTTGATGATGAAGTTGCTTTGAATCCATTTGACTTTTGGAAGGGTGCTAACTTCAAACTAAAGATTCGTAAAGTTGATGGTTATTGGAACTATGACAAGTCTGAGTTTGATTCAGTATCAGAGTTGTTTGATGGTGATGATGAACGCCTTGAAACTCTATACAATGAGAAACTTCATAGTCTGCAAGAGTTTGTTAACCCAGACCAGTTCAAGACATATGAAGAACTTAAAGAGAAACTTAACAAAGTTCTTACTGGCACATCAGTAAAGGGTACTGTTGAGACATTTACTCCCAAAAAGAAAGAAGTTGAAACGCCACTGCCTGAAACGACAGATGACGATGAGACTTTAGACTATTTTGCCAAGTTGGCAGATGATAATTAAGTCATACGGCAACTATGACGAGGGGGCTTCGGCCCCCTTTTTTATTGGAGGAACGCCGAAGTTGGAGAGTCGGGGCGGACTGTAAATCCGTTGGCACTGCCTGAGTAGGTTCGATTCCTACTTCCTCCACCACTTATGTTCCGATACCAAACCCGGCCGATTTCCCTAGAGCACCATAAGTAGGTAATACCTTAGCGGTAGAACTCATAGTATTGACTAGTTCTACTTTGGTGAGATAGTTGGAATTGTCAGCGCCTGTAGTAAGACGATGTGCCACCTTAGTAACTAACCATACATTGTCAAGTCTATTTTCCCATAACTGTTTGGAACCGTCTAGTCCTGGTTGACCCGCACCAAGACCTAGTTCAGGTAAGTCAGCAAATGCCAGTTCACCTACAGATAGTCCAGACAGTCCTGGTAGAGTTAGTTCTATTCTATGGTTGCCAAACAAGTGAGCCATTTGAAGTGTTCTTAATAGTGTAGCAGATGGGGGTGTTATGTCCCATGGGTAGTCTACACGTTTGGTAGACCTGTTGATGTTAGAATCAACTTGAGCAGACGCACTACTTAGTCTTATGTTAGCTTCAGGATACTCTGATACTGTTCTGATTGTGTTTAGAGTTGGTGTATCGGATATATGTGAAAATCTCTTATGTCTGAGTTGTTTCTGATAGTTTGAAATGTAAGTATCAAACTTTTTAGTTATACCATTATGTCGTATGTGTGTGCCACCCCACACACCCGTACTAATACTATCATACTTGTCACCAAGAGCGGTGAAGTTGTAGTTTAGAGACATCAACATTCTTGCTTTCCAACCAGTATCAGGACCACCACTACCACTTCCATCACTTACACCTCCTGTTGTTCTAGCATTTTGTAGTGTAAATTGTAGTGATGGAAACTCTGCCTTAGCAATGGCAGGTAGTAGTTTGAACCCACCGCTCTTATCAGAACGTGTTGATGTCTCATAGCATAAGAAGTCTGATTGTCTACCATCAAATAGATTTGTTTTAGCGCCTCCTTTTGCCATGCGTCCTCTACTTCCAACCGAACCTCTGGGTTGTGCTTGTGCTCTTGCTGTAAGTTCTGCTATTACATCATACGGACGAAAGTTAGGTGATAAGAAATGGTGTATGTCTAGAGTGTCCCACATTTCTATGGGTTTCTTTGTGTTAATTTCTTTTTCAAATATATCTTTGATGATGTCACTGGATGTTCCCTGATATGTTTTAGACAGCCTCTTTCTTTCATTGTCTAACATTTCAGTTGAACAGAAATGTAACCGATACTCTAGCCAAGTAGAGGTTTGACCTTCACCAATAGTTGCTGGTTCCATTTCATCCACTTTGAATACTGCTAACGGATGTTCTAAGAAGTTTAGAGCAAACTCAGGCACACCACCTTCAGTTGCACCAGCAGTTTCTATTCTTATATAAAGTAGTTCGTGTCCGATAATAGGACCTGCTTGAAATAAGTTGACGTTATCATACATCGTCAACCAACCCGTGACACCTATTGTTTGTATATCTTCAAAGAGATTAATTTCTGTTATGAGGTTGCCAATAGGATATTCAGCGCCATTGCCATGGTGTAGTGTTGCCCAAGTAATGACACCCGTTTCTATGCCCAAGTTTTCTACATCAGATGCAGCAATAGTGTCTAACGCTTCAACAACTGCAACCATTACTGAGCTACCCAGACATCATCTTTTAGAACCCAAGTAGTATTATCACCAATTAATTCATTGTAGTCGGTAATAAATGTTTGTAAGTATTGTCTTTTCAATATTCTGATTTCTTTGCGAGCATCGTTTAGGTTCGTTTCATATTCATAGTTGGTGATAGGTGTAGCAGTAGGATGGTCTGCTAGTTCTACTTTTATCTTTATTTGTGTATCGCCAGACTCTTGTGATATTTCATAGTGATTGATGGCATCTGGGTTACTGTACTTATCTAAAATGTACTTGTGTAGGTCTCTTTGTGTCATTGGCCATTCATAGTATCTGTCATAGTATTTGTTGAGCATTAGTAAGACCCAAGTGTGTTTAGCTGAACCATAAAGTTCTACTGCTAGACTTTCGGGTGTGTCTGTATCTCTTACTGTGTATTTTGAAAACAGAACTTTTCTATCAGATACTTCCTTACGGACAATAACCCTAGTAAGTATGTCTTGTACTAGTGTGAATATTTTATTACCTGTTGGGTCATAAGGTATTTTTGGATATGTTTGTGTGAAGAAGGACATTAGTAACCTGCCTGCATTTCGGCTTTAGTAACCAGTTCTATTTCTTTAAATGATAGTGATAGATTAGTTTGTACTGGAGCATCAGTGCCTTGAAATGTGTTGAATCTGTCTCCACCATATGTAACAGCAACATTGGTGCAAGCACATCTTGCTATTTTATTTATATGTGTCATTTCACCATTTACGCCATAAAAATTTATTGTAAAGGCAAACGGTATTTCATAGATTCTAAACAGACCAGAACTTATTTGGTCGGGAGCTGAACCCTGTTTAAAGAAATCTACTATTTGTAAAATTTTAAATTGGTCACCACTGTCTTGTGGGTGCATTTGGTAAGCAAAACTAAACTCTCTGAATGCTGGCCCTTGATAAAACGCCATTGTCTGATTAAATGAAGCAACACCCAACGCTGTTGATGCAGCCTCACCTAATACTTTACCGGCCATACCTAAAGTAATACCGGCGGCTGCATTACCCGCAATACCTGCGTTTGCTATTTTGCTTGTTATTTCTGAAATACTACCTCCGCCTTGATACGCTTCCATTGCACCTGTAACACCGGCCTTTCCTTGTTCATAGAGACTTACTTCAGTTGACCCTGGCGGACCACCTTCTGTTGCTTTACCTTGACCACCAAATGCCTGTTTGATGCCTCTCAACATACCACCTTGAGTTGCATTTACATCAGCTTTATCCCAACCTTGAGCATAGGTAGTATTCATTGTTGGAATAGGTAACGAGACTTGAGATACTCCTGCGGACATAGCGGCTTTGAAAGTCATATCACCTGTTGTACCACCAACACCACCAGTAATCTTCCAAGGTCTAAATGTCATGTAGTGGGGTTGTTTGGGTGTTCCTATTTCTCTTGGAAAAGAAACATCCCAACCGCCAGAACTTTGACCATCAATATCACCCCATCCTGGGTTCATATGTTCCGGGCCAGAATGTGCCGATGGTTGACCACCAGCTTTAGTCATACCTCCACCACCGCCACTACCTCCGCCGACAGGATTACCACCTTCTCTGTCGGTTCTACCACCCGCTGCGGGTTTACCATTGTTAAATGGTTGACCGGTGTTTCTATTAACACCGCCCCATGTATGTGGTTGATGACCTGAATCAGTTGCTCGTGACATAATAGTTATTCCTTTTGTCTAAATATTTATATGAATAATAAGAGATATAGTAGACGTAAACCTTACAAAGGCAAGTTTACACCACATGACCCTGGTAAATATAAGGGCAACCCACGGAATATTATCTATCGTTCCATGTGGGAACGGCAGTGTATGGTTTATTTTGACCGTAATGAGAATGTATTAGAATGGGCCAGTGAAGAAGTGATAATACCCTATGTCTCACCGTGGGATAATAAGACACACCGATATTATCCAGATTTCGTTGTTAAGGTCAAGAACGGCACTGACATAAAAACTCATGTTATTGAGGTGAAACCGTCTAAGTTCCTTAAGCCACCTAACAATAAACGTAAAAAGACCAAGGGGTATCTCTATGAGGTAAGAGAGTGGGGTCGTAATAGTGCCAAATGGGAGGCTGCCAAACATTATTGTGATAAGAGAGGTTGGGAGTTTGCCGTGTGGACTGAAAAGACCTTGCGGATGTAGATAAATAGCTGTGTGAGTCTATTTCAGGAAATAAAAGAATCGGCCGAGGGTAGAGAGTTATCTATCAAGTGGTATCAGAATAGGATAAAACTTTTAGGTGGTAGTTCACTTAGAAACCCACGCAATTTGATACATGACGAAGAAGGTCATGGTATTGCTCGTGCTCGTCCAGGTTATGGAGAGTTGAATTTATTTGGATATTTCCCTGAGAAACCGGATAGGTTGAGTTATTATGACTTGTTCCCTATTGTGTTGCCTCTAGTGAGACATCGTAATGGGTTTACAGGTTTAAACTTTCACTATTTGCCGCCTGTGTTGAGAGTCAAACTACTGACAATATTAGCAGAGGCGTATGGGGATGAACCCACACAACGAATAAACGTAACATATTTTATGATAAGACAGATGAGGTTAATAAAACCAATTATCAGGCGATACATTAGAACTCAAGTACAGACCTTATATCTCCGTATCCCATTGGATGATATGTTGATTGGAATATTGCTGCCAGTTCAACAGTTTACGACTGGACCAGAAGGCAGAACATCTGCTGTGATACCTAGAGAAGTTTGGAGACAGAGTAGAGGACAAATCGATGGCGCTTAGCGAATTCATTGCAACCATTGCGGGTCAAGATTTATCTCGACAGAATAGATATGAAGTAGAGATTCATGGACCTGGGGGCTTGGCTGATAGAACAATTAGTATGTTATGTGAGAGTGCTCAATTCCCTGGTCAGAATATTAGAACAACCGCTGATAGTTTACGAGCAGGACCTCAGAGGGAGATGGGCCAAGGTGTAACTTATGGACCTATTACATTGAGGTTTATTTGTCGACCACATATGCCAGAGAAGAAATACTTTGAAGATTGGCAAGACTTGATGGTTGATAAGAATACTTGGCAGATGAATTATTATAAAAACTACATCGGCGAGATAAGTATGAAAGCGTTAGATGTATCTGATAGAGATAGATACAATATAGTAATACATGAAGCATACCCTAAAATCATTACTGCTCAAGATTTTAGTTATTCTTCTAACAACGCTTATCAAACAGTATCAGTAGAGTTTACATATTGGTTCTGGGAGTCTGATAATACAAGTGCTGCTCAACTGACGAATAGACAGGGCAGTAGAGCTGGCATTGCCAATCAGAACCCAAACCGTAAAGCCCTTGGTAGACAGGACCGAGAAGGTGGTGAACTACTGGAATCTGACCCAGCCGGTACTGGACATGGCCGCCATCCTGGGTTCGAGCATCATAACAGTATGAACCAAAGGGGTGAATAATATAACATAAAGAGGTGAAAATATAATGGCATTACCAAAACTAAATGTTCCAATGTATGACTTGGAACTGCCTTCTACAAAGGAGAAAATAACATACAGACCATTTCTAGTTAAAGAGGAGAAGATACTACTTTTAGCATTAGAGGAAGAAAATGAAAAGGCTATGGCAGTAGCACTGAAACAGATAGTAAATAACTGCACATCTGGCCTTGATAACATAGACCAACTACCTCTGTTTGACTTAGAGTATATGTTTCTACGAATACGTGCTAAGTCAGTTGGTGAAGTAGCAGACTTGAAGTTGCTATGTGAAGATGATGGTAAAACTTATGTAGATGTCCAGATACCTTTAGAAGAAATAGAGGTGAGCTTTACAGAAGGACATACTAACAAGATTAACTTGACTGATGATGTAATAGTAGAAATGAGATACCCCACATTTGAAATGTTGGGGGTTGCTCCAGGCGATATGAATGTAGAAAAGACATTTCAACTGATTGGGTCTTGTATTGAAAGAATATACGAAGGAGAGACAGTACATGAACGTGCTGACTTTAGCAATAAGGAGTTAGGAGAGTTTTTAGATAGTTTGAGTTCAGAGCAGTTTCAAAGTGTGCAGACTTTCTTTGAGACTATGCCTAAACTAAAACATGAGGTTAAGTTTAAGAACCCTAAGACAAAGAAACAGAACAAGGTAACATTGGAGGGACTACAGAGTTTTTTCGCATAGCTCTTTCTCATAATACACTGGAAAACTTTATTAAGACTAACTTTGCTTTGATGCAACATCACAAGTATGGTTACAATGATTTAGAAAATATGATGCCGTGGGAAAGAGCCATTTATGTCACACTGCTAGTTCAGTGGATAGAAGAAGAAAACGAAAGGAGAAAGAATGGCTGACATCATTATTAAAGAAGAAGCTGAACAACAACAGTCGTGGTACAATAGAGCAGACGCAAGTGCTAACTTTATTGACCGACTGAGATTGATTCCAAGACTATTGATGATATGTTATGGTTATGTGTTTTGGGAAACAACCCAATGGTTCATGGCATTACCAGAACCAACTGGGCCACAGGCTGCATTTGTGTCTACTGTTGTAGGTGCGGGTGCCGCATGGTTTGGCTTGTATGTTGGTGGCAGTGCTTCAACATCGAAGAAAAAGTAAATGGCAGCTTTAGGTAAAATACTAGGTGGCACGGCTGGAGCTTTTGGCACAGCCGCTTTAGGCCTTGGCGGCATGGCAGCCAGTGTAGCGGGTGCTACACCGTTGATAGCGGCCGGTGTTGGTATGGCTGCTGGTGCTAAGAAAGGTGCCGGTATGTTTGGTGGTGGCGGTGCTGCTGCAGATAAACTCAATGAACAAGGAAGTAAAGACAGTTACGGCGGCCTTAATCTTGACATACTAAATGCTATTTACTCCGAAGTTGCAACTATTCGTAATCTTATAGGTGCACAAGACCCAGCCGCAGAAGAAAAAGAGAAGGCGTTAGATGCTGATGTAAGACACAGAGAGTTCCTTGCAGCCTTAGGTGCTGGCGGTGGTATGTTCACCGGCAAAGAGAAAGGGGAGAAGAAAGGTCTGATAAGTTGGTTGTTGCCCGCCTTGGGTGGCATATTAGTTGCTCTTGGTTTACAAGACATTGATAAAACCTTTGCTAAGTTGAAAGAGTACATGGAAGCCATAGGTCAGGCTCTGGCTAATATACATGAGTTTATCACCGATATTGATGCGTTCTTTAACAAACTGGGTGTCGAGTATTCTGGTGCTGCAATACTGGGTACTATCAAAGGCTTATCAATGTTAGATGCCCTAGATAAACTTAAAAAACGCTTTCAGAACTTTAAAACGAGATGGAACAATCGTTTTGCGACTTGGGATAAAAAGTATCATAAATGGAACAATGCCTTGGCCAAGAGCTGGACAGACATAAAAGAAAAGTTTAAGGTTAGAAGTACAGCTCTTAAAGCAGATTGGGAGAAGTTTAAAACTCGCATAGGCCAGTGGCGAATAGAGTTTAGTGAAAGAATGAAGGGTTATAGAACCCAGTTCTCTCAACGTATGACAACCTTTAGAACAGAGTTTGATGAAAAGGTGAAAAGTTTTAAAGAAACTTTCAAAAACCGTATGAGTCGAATGAGGATTGGATTTACAAATGGTCTAGCAAGAATTACTGACGCAGTAGAGGGTAGATTTGGAGCATTAAACAAGATTGCTGGTAGAGTGAGGGGTGGCATCACCCGCATTGGTGGTGTTCTTGCGACATCGCTTGATGATATTGCTAGGTCAGGTAGAGCGGCAATTACGTCCCTTACTGAGAAAGTAACAGGACGATTTGGTTTCTTGAACAGGATTGCTGGTAGAGTATCAGGCGGTATTTTTCGTATTTCATCAAGTATTAGTACTGGTCTAACCAATATAGGAAATAGTCTTAAAGGTGTCCTGACCGAAGTGGAAGATGGCGTAAAAAGGATTAATGGTAGAGTAACATCGGCAGTAGATAATATTAAAGCCAATGGTGCTGCTCAGGTTGCTAAACTAACAACAGCCTTTGAGTCTCTAAAAACTAGATTAACAAATCTATTACCTAAAAAGCCTACTGTAAAAGTAGGACAAAACTTAGGTGCTATGAGGGCGTTTAGGGCTGCCGACGCTTTAAGTATGGAAGGGGTAAGAATACCCGGAGTCAGTACCAAAACACCACAGTATGATATGGGTGAACGTGGTGCTGCAGATAGTCAGAAAGCATCAAAAGCTGTAAGAGCGGGGACTGGTTCCAATGTTGGCCGAAGTGTAAATCAATCTGAAACGCCACGTTTAACTAAACGACAACAGATAATGAAAATAATGGCAAATAGAATGGCCAGTTATGGTGAGAGAACAGGACCAATTGGACCAGGTACCGGTACTGGTAGAGGCAGTGGTACAGAAATGGATGACCCGGCGAAATCGGGCAGGTTGATGAAATGGCTTGATCAGCATCCTTGGCTAAAAAAGTTATTAAAAGGTGTAGGTAAGGGCGCTGCTATTGTTGGTTGGTTGATGATGGCATATGAGATATACAAGGCCACAGAACAGTGGATGGATGTGAAGTCAAAGTGGGATTATAATCCTATGGGCAAAGATGATTACGATAAAGTGTGGCAGAAAGAAATGGGCCGCATAGCCGCCGGTTATGGTGCTGCCATGTTTGGCGCTCTTGCTGGTGGTATGGTAGGTACTATGGTTGGTGGCCCAGTTGGAACTGTTGTTGGTGGTTTGGGTGGTGGCCTTGCTGGTTATCTCGCCGGTGATAAAATGGCTAGATTCTTTCTTAACATGGACGACACCAAAGCAGAGAAAAAGGAACCATCCCATGGTGTCGGGGTGCCTGAATGGAACCCCAACGAGTCAGTTGGTTCTCAAGAGGCCGCATTATCAGCATATGGGTCGGATGCCAATGGTGTAACTATTATTCAGAATAATGTAACAGATGCAAGTAATAAACAGTCATCAACAACTAACACCAATACGAATGTAAACGCAGGCGGTGGTATTCAAAATAGAAATATCGGTGGTACAGCTGGTGGTTATACGAATACTAGTCCTTTTAAAAATAGATTCTAATGGCAATATTAAGAAAAGTTGGTAGAGGCCTCGCTAGAGGTGCTGGAGCTGCAGGACTTATGGCTGCTGATGTTGCCGGCGCTCTACCTCTTATTGGTGCGGCTGGTGCAATAGGGGCTGGTGCTATGAAAGGCGCCAAGATGTTTGGTGGTGGTAAAACTAAACCAGGTGATGTTACACCAGTGACTCCTCTTGCTGGCGAATCAAGTGCAGATGCAGTTCAAACAGTTTTAGAAAAAATATTAGTTGATGCTACAGCGATACGAGAAGTAATTGCCTCTAAGACGGTTCCCGAAGCTGAGAAGAAAGAGATAGCATTAGATGAGGAAGTAAGACATAACGAAATGATAGAGGCCATTCTGGGCCGTAATGAACTTATCGAAGGTGAAGAAGAAGAAAAAGAAAGTTGGTGGGATAGAATAAAGAAGTTTATGAAGTGGGTGGTTAACCCCAAGACCTGGATAAAGGCGTTAGCGGGAACTCTGATAGTTAAGTCTTTATTGAAGTTTATGGTTACTGTTGGTCGATTCTTATTGGGGCCAGTAGGACTAGCTCTAATGGCCGTATTGATTATTGCCATAAACTGGCCATCTGTAAAGAAATCTGTTAAAGCCTTTTTAGAAGCTGTAAAAGATTATGTTCAAGCGATATTAAATGCCAGTGGCATTAATGCTCTAATAGATTTCTTTTCAACTGAAACGGATGATGTGGATGACTTTGCTGATATGCCTGGGACTGAAGAAGTACCTATAGAGGATGATATGGTAGGTGATGCTCAGTTTGAACAACTTGAGACGGCAGAACCGATACCGATAGGTCCTATACAAACTGGTCAGTTAGAAGTAATAGATAAACCACCTAAGGACGATACATCTGCGTTTGATGAAACTGATTGGGATAAATTCCTTGATGATGTTATGGCAGGAAAGAAACCTGATAAAGAGGCCGAAGTCACTGGAGATGTGTTTGCAACTGGTGCCGCAGCGGATAAATTTCTTGATGATATTATGAACGAACCCGCTGCACCCGAACCCCAAACAAAGATAACAGGTACTATGGGTGAGGGTGGTGTCAGTATGCAGATACCCACTATGGCAGCATTGAGTAGAGCATTTCAAGCTGAAGAACCAAAACCATTGTCCGAAGAAGAACAGTTTAAGAAGGACATGAAAGCGCAAGGTAGGTCAGACGAAGCTATCGCACTGATGGTGAGAATGAAGTTTAGGTCAGATTGGGAAAAGTCATTAACGCCTGATGAAGAACAGCTTGTAACTCAAATGAAAGAAGGTGGTGCTTCACAAAAAGCCATAAAACACCGAATAAAGATGGACCGAGATGCGAGAGAACAGGGATATGATAGTCACGCTGCTTGGATGGCTTCAATAGATGATGCACCAGTAGCAGAGGAGAAAACATACAACGAAGGTTGGCAAAAATGGACAGCGGGAGGTGGTTGGGAAGATGTAGCAGACCAGAAGGTTCCAACCATAGATGGTGAGAAAGGAATATCAACATTATCCGGCGTGCGATACAGACAGAAAGAGGGTTCTGATGAACCTGGTTCTGTTTCCACATCTAGTTTAAAAAGTTCACCAACACCATCAGCTCAGAGTGGTAGTAATACAATACAAAATGGAGTTAATGCTCTAAACAATGTGTTTAACAAAGCAAGTACTGCTATGGTTGGTGATGGTGCATCAGCACAACTGGCGTTACAACTAATGGGCGCTGGTAAGTTTGGCCAGAGAGTTATTGTCATCAATACTGACACGGATTTATCAACCACATTTGCTACATCGACAGATAATACACAAACATATTCAAAAGGTTTTTCGGTAAACAACAACCACACACAACCCCCACAAACGGGACGCGACGCATAAATGAAATTATTGAAAGTATTTGTATGGGCGCTTTTACTGCTGCCCATCACCTCTCACGCAGTAGATTTGGACAAAGAGTTGGTCGAGAAGATGCTCAACGCCACTGTCCGGGTAGTCAACTATCAAGAGGGTAGAGTTTTAGGTACAGGTGTTGGCGCTGGTGTTATCATATCAAAAAGTGGATTGATACTGACTAACTACCATGTCGTACATAAGTCACAAGAACTTAAAGTGTATTTATGGAAAGATAGATACAGAAAACCTCATGATGCTAAGGTAATAGGTACTGACCCTATTGCTGACTTAGCACTGTTAGACATTGACCCACGGCCTAATGAAGTATTAAGACCAGCCGAGTTAGAAAGTGAAGTACCAGATATATATGCTGGTACGGAAGTGATAGCAGTTGGTCATCCATTAAGTCTACAGTGGTCAGTTTCAAGAGGTATCATCAATGCCATAAACCGCAGTAGTTTCATAACACCTTATGTATTTCTCATACAACACGATGCTGCCATAAACGAAGGTAACTCTGGTGGTCCTTTATTCAATGCTAAAGGAAACTTAATAGGGATAAACACTTACATCATCGCTCCTAAGGACAGTGGTTACAGTGGCATGGGGTATGCTGTTCAGCTAGATTCGGTGTCACGTTCTCTGACACAGATGATGGAGTTGGGTGTAGTGATTAGACCAGCATTGAAACTGAATATTATTCCTTTGACTGATGACTTGAGAAACTTCATTGAGCAAAAGGAAGACCCTGCTCCATTTATTCCTAATACGTTTGGTGTGGTAATGAATTTCTTAGAGGAAGAGGCACTTGAACAGGGTTTACAAAACTTTGATGTAATAGTCGCAATGGATGGTTTCCCCATTAACGATATGAGGGACATTGCAACTATCATGTATGATAAAACACCAGGTCAAACAGTATATCTCTTAATAAATCGTAATGGTGAGTTTGTACTTAAACCTTATGTATTAGGGTCATTAGATATGGACTTAACATATTATGATAGAGGTGATAGAAGTAGTGTGCCTCCAAAACGAGAGAAACCAAAAGACACCGAGAGCCCAACAAAAGAATAAATAGTGGTATGTTTGAATACTCATGTACAATAGTCAAGGTGATAGATGGAGATACTGTAGATGTTGATATCGACTTAGGGTTCGGTGTGTGGTTGAAGAAACAACGTATCCGTCTATATGGCATAGACACTCCAGAAAGTAGAACCAGAGACTTAGAAGAAAAGAAGTATGGCAACGCAGCCAAAGCGTTTGTTGAATCTCATTTGCCAAAAGGTGAAACTCGTATACTTGTAACAGTCAAAGATGCTGTTGGTAAATACGGTAGAATACTGGGTAAGTTTAAGGCGTATGACCCGTCACTTGATGCTTGGGTGAATATGAATCAGTGGATGGTTACGCAACATCTCGCTGTAGAGTATCACGGTCAGTCTAAAGACGAAATCGAAGAACAACACATAAAAAATAGAGAGTTTGTCGATGTCTGATTACAGTGATAGAAAACGGTATCAATTAGGACATGGTAATGAGAGTCCATCGCCTGCATTGAAACGACATTTGAGTGAGTGGGTATATGCACCGTATGATGGACGCGCAGTATCACCTCCACCTAATGGACTAGAAGTAGGTGAACAAGCTGAAGCATATCACAGTAAGAGTGCTGCTGATTCAGAAACCCTTTACGGTTCTCATTGGGATGAACCTATTAAAAGAAGTCGTAAAGAACCATTAACAAAAGAAGAACTAGAGTATAGACACGAAAAACTCAAGAAACAAGAGGAGAGCTAAAATGGCTTGTGATAACATAGATTGCCATTGTGTTGACTGTACTTGTGACCCTTGTGAATGTACCATAGACAACCCATGTGGGTGTGAAGATAAACCTCAGGCAAGTATGCCAACAGGGAGAATACAGAATGAATGGAAAGGTCTCATATGAGATTTACGGAACATCTGGATGTGAATATTGTTCTAAGGCTAGATGGCTGTTAGACTATCATAATATTCCGTACACGTATATAGATGTAATGGAGAGTGCTGATATTCAGGCGGCATTCTTTAAGAAGTTCCCCAACACCAACAAGGTGCCACAAGTAATGTTTGATGGCAGAGACCGTGGTTATCCTGTACATATTGGTGGATATGACGAATTGGAACGATGGATGAAAGAATTGACCCAGAGAGATATACCCTTCACATAAAGGGTTGACTTTCAGTGGCTTATATGAGAGGATATAGATGTGGCTAAAAGTTTCAGAATAGTTAAACTAGTATCGGAAGAAGGTACAGGCTATTATTACACTACAACCAAACCTACTAAGGGTATGGGTGCTACTGAGAAACTTAGACTGAAGAAATATGATGCCAAGTTAGGACGGCATTGCTACTTTAAGGAAGTTCGGAAATTAAAATGATAGAACGAGGCCAACCCCGTGAAGTACCTCCGGAACGCCAGACCATGGGTGATTCGGGCATATCTGTGTTATTCGATATGTCTAGATGCAGCCGTGGTCGGTACACTGGTATGGTATTTTCTCATTAAATGAGCATCACAGTAACAGATGATGCCATACGGCAGATGAACAGTATCCTTGAACGTAAGGGGGATGCTGCGGTTCGCTACGAGTTGAAAGGCGGGGGTTGTGGTGGTCTCATCGCCGAGTGGAAAACAGAACCTCATCACGAACCAGAACAGGGTGAACTCACATGGTCATTATCACAAGGCAAGTTTGTTATTGATGAGTTCACCGCAGATTTTATTGACGGCGGTATTGTCAACTATGACTTAACCAACTTCATGCCCAATTTTGTAGTGACTGTGCCTGGTAAGGGACAGTGTGGATGTGGCAGTAGTTTTGTATTATCGGAGCCGTGCTCATGAACGTAACAGTTACTAAAGAAGCAAGAGAAAAGGTTGTTGAAATGTGTGTTGAAAATAATATGACAGGTGTTCGAGCATTTGTCTATGGTGGTGGGTGTTCTGGTATGCAACACGGTTTAACCTTTGCTGATAAAAAGGAAGAACGTGATACCGAAGTGGCACCTAGTTTTTTTATTGACCCAGTTGCACTGGCATATATGAATGGTGCAACAGTACATTATGATGATACGGGCATGAGCCCAACATTTGTATTTAATGATGTATTCAAAGAACAGGGCGGTACCGGTATGTGTGGAGGTTGTGGCGGCGCCATGGGCCCTGGTAACTACCATTAGAGGAGAAACTAATGTTTGCAAGAACTAACAGCATTATTGAAGATGTAACAAACCATATGAACCAGTTAGTAAACGAACACCGAAAGATACATAAAGAGATAGAGCATAATCAGTATTATGCCCCTGATGACCAAGTTAGTAGTCTCAAAAAGAAAAAACTCAAACTCAAAGATGAAATAGAAGTATTAAGAACCAAACTCGAAATAATCTCCAAACAATAAATAGTATTATGTTTACATTCCTAGAACATGACGATATTAAAGCTGAACTCTTAGCTGAAGTGGCGAGAGGCCTCGACAGACGAGGCCTCAAAGCTCAAGTCACATCGTTGCTTAAAGATGCTGACGAAGAACAGTTACAGGCTGCAAAGAATGCTCTTACAAAGGGACTGGTTGAAAAAGAACTAGAGGCTCTAGAACAGTATTCATGGTATGAAGGCGGTGCTAAAACACTGGTGCGTAATGGCATAATGACCTCTAAGGTAGACACCACCTCCAAGATATCGTTTATCAAGTCACTACAAGATGACAAGTTAAAGTTTCCATCAAAGGTCTTTGAACGACCGATATTCCAACACCTAGTGTCATTAGTGCCACGCAAGGTGAGGTCTAACCCAATGTATAAAGAGTTGGCTCCTACCATATTCAAGTTTAGCGAACAGTCTGCCAGTGGTGTAGGCAAGGGCGAACTATTCTTGCTGATGTTTGGACTCAATAGTCAGAAACCGACCTCTAGGGGTGCGGGTGCCAAGGGGGATGTTATCATAGATGGTTGGTCAATAGAGGTCAAAGACTCTGGTGGTAACATACACGCTGGTAAGGAAGAGGGGTTAGCGAAGGCAAGTGAAGTATATACCTTTAACTATGAACTACTTAAAGACGCCGTAAAGGATGGGTTTCCAGACTCATGGAAACAAGACGGTAAAACGATAAAAGCCAACCCTGCTCAGTTTAGACTAGTGCCAAGCACTAAGAAGGACCCACGTACTATGGGTGGTGATTGGTTCTGGCGATATCTCAGTAATGATATACCTGATGCCAAATGGCAACTCAAAACACCTGAAGCTCGTAAAATGCTCATCGACTATTTGCAACGAGTCTATTACACCATGGACAGAAAAGATGCCACATTTCTTGGCACTAAAATGTTCCCGGCCATAGGCGATAGAACAAAAATGCAATTGGTCATGGACAAGTATCTCGCTGCTTGGGTGTTCGACTCATATAAGAAAGTAGAAAAGTTCGACAGTCTAATGATACTCAATATGAAAAGTGGCTTTTTTGGTAACGTAGTGGATGGTGACCGCCGACCTAAACAGGTCAAATTTGGCATACCCCAAATAGCAAAAGGTAAGAGCACCTATGCTGTACCCTCTGGTGCTATCAAAATAGAACTCAAGTAAAACCCTTGACAAACTTCAGCGGGTGTGTTATCCTATAGCTGATGATACAACCTTTATTCAAATGGACGGGCGGTAAGAACCGTATGCGGAAGAAGTACGGTGTAGACTTTTGGCCCGATGAAGATTTTTCTGTATTCGTTGATGCGTTCTATGGCGGTGGTGCCGTGACACATTGGGTAGCAGAGAAATACCCGAATGTAGATTTTATTATCAATGATGCTAACACTGAGTTGGTAGAACTCTATCGCCAGTTAAGAGACAGCCCAGAGGCGTTTATAGACATTGTAAATACCCTTGAAGAAACGTATTTGTTCATTGACCATGAGGACAATAAACAACGCAAGGCATATTACAACACCATCAAACTAGAGTACATTGATGGCTATGGTGACCCAGTAAAGGATGCCGCCTCATTATTTTTTATGATGAAGATAAATTTCAATGGGTGGTGGAAAGTCTATAACTACTCAAAAGGCAGGTATGCCACACCCCCCGGAACGGTACATCACAAAGAACCCTTTATTGACAAGGGTTTACTAAGGGCCACTTCCGCCTTCTTCAGAAACAGGGTAATTAACATACAAAATGGCGACTTTGCTACCATTATGCCGCCTACTGATTCTAAGGCATATTTGTATTTCGACCCACCCTATAGAGACAGCACCACTGTTTACACTACAGATGGTTTTGATGACAAAGACCAAATACGTTTATGTGAGTTTATGCAATACTGCGATACACTAGGTCATATGGTGTCAATGTCTAATAAAGAAATAGGCGATGGGTTCTGGCAACATCATTTAGGCAACATGGACATATTAGAGTACGAAGCCAAGTACACAGCGGGTCGTGGTGTAACTACTAATGATGTAAAAGAGATATTGGTAAGAAACTTTGCAGGCAAACTTACTAACATATCGAGATTGTTCTAATGTTCCCATACATGGGTGGCAAAGCAACGCACGCCAAGTGGATAAGTCCGTACATACCACACTGCTCTACCTATGTTGAAGTATTCGGTGGTGCCATGTGGGTTTATTGGCGTAGTGATAAAACACCAGTACAAACTAATGTCTACAATGACCTGAACCGACATTTGGTTAATGTATTCGCTTGTGCAGCAGTAGACTATCAACACTATCAAGAGGTACTACAGTCTTACATATTTGATTTGGGTAGTGATGAAATGTTTATCGAGTATCGGGACGAGATATTCAATGTGTATGGTGATGAGTTTATCATACCTGACTATCCACTTGCTGCTAAGTATATGCTATGTCAGTTACAAACATTCGCAGGCAACCAAGGGTTTACCGCTAAGAGTAAGATATATAAAAGTCCCGACCCCAAACACAAGTTTGTGGCCTACACTGAGAAGTTCGGTCAACCAGACTATGTAAAGAAACTATTACAATTGACTACTGAGAATATGGACTGCCTTGATATTATCAACAAGTATGACCAACCAGACACATTCTTTTACCTCGACCCACCATACAAGAATTTGGAACATTATTACACCGAAGATGACTTTGGTCACTATGACCATTTGGACTTGCTAGACAAACTGAGAAACACCAAGGCCAAGTGGGCATTGTCTTATTATTGGTTTGAGGAGCTAGAGGCCATGTTACCCAGGGACCGATACGTCTGGCACGAGCAGAACACCTACTCTATAAATGCCAGGCACTCCACGTGGAAACGTACGGAACTGCTAATAATGAACTATGAGACCCCCAATTTATCTGGGTTTTTCGGTGATTCCTGACCCCCTTGGACCCTAGTTAAACCGTTGATTTTATTACGCATTTTCTGGC
>VTLG01009726.1_pt1 | contig 20723 bp, 33 predicted proteins | sample 4694571 | NCBI WGS metagenome assembly VTLG01 (sample SAMN12604809, study PRJNA352737) | marine metagenome | biome: ENVO:00000447; feature: ENVO:00000209|ENVO:00000569|ENVO:01000036; material: ENVO:00002151; isolation source: viral sequences binned using virsorter ... | reverse complement strand
GTCTAGGATTCTAGGCTGTAGTGATTTCCTACCCCCCCCCTGCGTTCTCTCGAAGAGTCTTGACCTTGTGGCATTCCTTGCATAATCCTTGTAGGTTCTCTGTATCATCTGTACCGCCGTCTGCTTTTCTAATAATATGGTCGACCTCGCTCGCTGCTACCCGCATGCACGTCCTGCATATTGGATCGAGGGCGAGGATGTACCGCCTCAGCTTTTGCCACTTGGCACCGTATCCCCTCGCATGCGCTGATGGTCTGCCCTTCTCTCTCACAGCTCTACACCTTGGGCATGTACCTCGTACTGCTTGACCGCATCCATTGCAGTACGTTGCTGGCTTACTCGGCATCTATCTGGCTCACCTTACTACCGCCTAGTAAGCTCATCACTGCATGCTGCCCTCGTGCTACCCTATACCAAACGTCCTGTATATGCTCTGGTAGTTCATCCCATAAGGGCATAGGATGGTCAAGGATCATCTGCATCTGTGCTGAATAATCCATCCATCCCTTGAGCGCCAATGCAGTAAGCACCTCCCTAGAGGGGGGCGGTATCAAAGCTCCCCTATGGTCGATGCGTACTGGCTTTAGTTGTTTTCGTTCTTCCTCAGTCATGGAGGCATGAGTGCTGAGGGATGCCACGCTCTTAATTATTCGCTCTGACACCTCTCCCCAGCGCCCCATTTATCTTGTAAATCTGTTCTTCAGCCAAGGAAACAGGTATATTCCTGCTGCGAATCCCGCTGCTACACATACGATAGACCACCAAAACGTCCCTAATAAATCACTCACTTGCTCGACCTCCATAATTTCGTTATCGTTTTGTAACCCCATATAGCTAATACTGTACTCAGTATTATGCCAATCGGGAGTAATACCCACACTGAGTAGACAGCCATTACATAGCTCAGAATGACCAACACTATGCCAATAGCAATCGGTCTCCAAATGCGTCCACTCGTTAATACTAGCGCTACTATCCCGCCCAAGATTGCCAACGCCGCCGTCCAATTCAGTACGTCCAGTGCTGCTGTACATTCTGTAGGGCTGGGTGGCTGGGGCATCCATGAGCTAGAACCATCAAAGGGGTTGCTCGACCCTCCTCCAAATGAACACCCAATAAGCAGAATAAGGGAAACGAGAGAGCCGACAATCTTGTATGCATGCTTATTAGCCACGACCTAGCCACCAAATAACCATCGAGGGCAAAAACCCAGCGATGGCTCCTATAAATGCTGCTTTCGTTTTGAGGATACCGAGGTTGATCTCGATATGGCGTAGACGTTCGTCTATCCTTCTCAGCTGCTTTTGCTGGTCTTGTAGCTGCTCGATAATCAAGCGCTCCCCTAAGTCTGGCTGTTCCATGTTTCCCCCATCTATTGACAACGTATATATACCCCATTTTATTGCATCTATTTCGCTGCTTTACGTACAAATTTGCTCTTGTGGTACTTCTCACCTCGAGCCATTGGCATAATCTCATGGTAGGGCATTCCATCCATCACAACACCAGCCGATAGCACAGGCTTGTTTACCATGTTCCTACCGTAGTTCATAGCTGGATGGTTGATGTCTACGCCGCTGCCTACGTCCATCCCGAATATTCGGCGGTTTACGCCGCAGTTCCACTTGATCCCAGCGACGCTGTGTACATGCCCTATCACGGTCGACATCATGGAAGCCCTAGCAGCGTTCAGCGCTGGCATCTTCCCTGTGCAGCCTGTCCCATGAAAGTAATGCACGTTGTCTATCTCTGTGTCTCGCTTCCATTTCCACTTAGGCGTATCCCAGACTAGGTCATAATCTCGAATAAATCTAGCGGGTATATTTACACTTGCGGCTAATCTGAAAACCCTCTCGTCATGGTTGCCTATCATTACCTCGGCTTTAGGGAAGGCTCTATACCATTTGCGTACGCCCTTATATGCCAGCTCGGCCTCTCTGGTTACGCCGTCTGCGTCTACATCTTTAGCGTGGAAACTGATGCAATGAAAGTCGATGATATCCCCGATAAATACGACCCTATTACATCCCCACGCATCGTACAAGTCTTTGCAGAATCTACGATAGCCAACGTGGCAAGCTGGCTCGTGTATGTCCCCGATTACTAAGATTTTGCTCATTATTTCAGTAGTTCCCTAAAAGCCAGTAAATCTCGAGCTTGTATGGTAATCATCCATTCTTCGCCATTCTTACGATGCGCCACGTATGGCAAATTATCGCCAGAATCTCGAACGGCTTGCGTCATGGCATGCGAGAGGTTGAGCTTCTCTACTCTCTTAACCTCTACATGCGTCCCCTCTAAGCCAATAACGTCTGGGCTATCTACGCCTCCAGAGAATTGCTGTCCTCTTCTGGCATCTGATACCCCTAGATTATCCCTCAGCCATTTAGCCCACTCTAGCTCGCCTCTGACTCCCTTGGCTCTGCTGTTAATCGTCATCTATGAGGTACCCCGATGCACGTAATGCGTTCGTCAGTAATAGCCTAACGTCGCTATCTCCCACGTTGAGCCGTATTAAATTAATAGCCCCTACTAGACTGTTGAGTTGTGCTGCTGAGTTCTTATTCTCTGGTATCGTTAGGACACCATCAGTATAATCTGGGTTATTGATGGTCTCTAGATTGGGTATGTTGTTCGCTGTAGTTGTTCGCTTTTTAGCCATCATGCCTTCCCCATGTTACGTAGCCGTAGCCGTCTTCGTTGATGATCCCGCTGGGTCTACCGTTGACGAACCTCGTATGCGTACCGTCATCGTTCCACTGCATATATTGATTGTGCTGGATCGTATCTCTAATTCCGTCTAGTTGGATAGATATACGATTATCGCATGCATAGCATATATGCATACCGTAGTTGTACGTTTCAAATTCCGCTTTTTTGCAGTTCTCGCATTTCATAGTAGCCCTGCCCATATTTTATATGCGATTCTGGATTCTTGCAGACCGTCTGCTATGAGGTCATCTACCCTAACGGCGTTCTCTTGGCTCTCTGCTCTGTACTCTTGCACGATACGCATATGGTCGAATACGCTCTCTGTAAACTTTTGCCCAGCAGTTGTAGCCGTCCTTGGCTCGTAGTCTTCCTTGATTGCTGAGGTTAGCCACTTTATCGGCGTTCGTATGGTTGCTTGATCGGCTGCATCCCATGCCAGTAGACCTCGTTCGACTCTTTCTAGTCCGAACGAGGCTACTAGCTTCTGGATATCCTTCTCCCCAAAAGAACTCGCTTGCTTTTTAGAAAGAGAGATAGAAGAAACACACGCATTTTTTGTTTGTGTTGTTTTCTTTATGTTGTTTTCTTTATATGGGTGTCGCTGGTGGCGTGTTGGGGTGTCACTCGTGGCGTGTTGGGGTGTCGCTGGTGACACCTTGGTAGAGATTCTCATACGTCTACCACCGTTGATATACCATACCGATAGATACTGCTTTTTGCGTAGTTTAGATACCCAACGCTGTACAGTCCTCTCCTTAAGCCCTGTTTCCTCTGCGAGGCTTTTATTGCTTCTAAAGTATTCGCCGTCTTTGTCTACTTGCCTATCCGCTATGGCAAAGTAGACGGCTAAACCGTTGCCCTGTATTCCATCGGCTACAAGGTCTCGTACGTGCGCTGTAGGTACAGTACTAAAGGCTCTCACATCATTAGCAAGGCGCAGGCTGTTGGGCTGAGTCTCAGTATCACTATAATTCTTGACCAGTAAAGCATCCATGCTTACCCTCTTTTTTTAGTATTGCGTTGCCTATTAGTTCTGGTATCTGTGGAACTACAGAATTGCCTAGCTGCTTAAGTCTGTCCAGCCTATTGGGAAACCCATCAACCACTCGACATGGCTCGGGTTCGTCCTTCCAGTATCCCCCATTGGTAGCGAGCTTTCCGCTTCTGGTATTGAGCCTTGCGCCTCGAATGGGTCTTTTCCGTTTAGCATCCCTGTAGCCTCTTGCCTCGTCAATTGACCCGCTAGCACCTTCGCCCTCAGTAGTCGTACGTTGCCCTCGTTTGGGCGAGTGTTGCAGCAAGGCGTTGGATAATTTAGCAATGATCCAGATTCTATCCCTTTGGTGGGGCGCACCAATGGCGCTAGCTGGAATACAATGCCACTCTGCATCGTACCCGATCGTGCTGAGATTTTGAAGTACCAAGGTAAGCCCCTTACTGCGAAGGGCTGATACGTTTTCCGCAATAACCCATTTCGGTCGTACATTCCAGACAAGTCTGCACATGTCACGCCACAAGCCAGAACGCTTGCCAACAATTCCATCTCCATATCCCGCACCGCTAATGTCTTGGCAGGGGAAGCCCCCTGTAATACAGTCGATTTTGAGTCCGTCATTGTCTAAAATCTCCGCTGTTAGTTTTGTTATATCCTCGTATATTGGAACATCTGCCCAGTGCTTACGCAATACCTTACGTGCTTCTGGGCATATCTCGCAGAATGCGCTAGTAGTGAATCCACCAGTACGCTCTAATCCTAGAGAGAAGCCACCTATACCGCTAAACAAGTCGAGTACCTTGTACATTAGAACGGTATATCGTCTTGCACAAGAGTACCGACTATGCCAGCTGAAAGAATCTTCCAGAATCGCTCGTCCGATTCTTTGTCTACTAACAGGTCTATCTCGAGGTCGCTCATCTTGCCCGATATAAGGACATCTATAGCCTCAGCCTCTGTGCATTCTGGCTCGGCAAATTGCGCCCATTTGAGTAGATTCGGATCGGTGGTATTTCCTGCTCGCCATATCCACTGGTAAATCTTCTTGCCATGCTTGCTACCGTCTGGATACTCGCAGACAATGTTAATACCAGCATCGCCACGCCTAGTATTCTGTACGTTTACGCTCTTAATTTTAGCCGTTATCAATTCACTCATGCATTACATCCAAATTCATATTCTGCTTCATCCATTTTTTCGCTTTTTCCTCGCTTATCTCTGATAAATTGTCTAGCTCGCCAGCCCATTTAAGTAGTCGCTCCAGTTTTAGGTCACCCTCTGTACAATCATTTAGGAAATCTTCGATAAACTTAATGCGCTGCGCTTTCGTTATCGGTAATGGGTACTTCGCTTCTGTTTTCTTCGTCATCGTTGCGAGTGTTTCCTTAGCTACCTTCGCCTCGTTCTTCTGGCGGTCAATAGCTACAGATACCTCGTCGAACATAATGGTATCCTCACCCGCATATACATTAATACCGAGACCATGAAACGCCGCTGCCTTTACTAGACACCGCTTCAGTGAATTATTTATTTGTGTTGGTTTTGGGTTTTTGATGTCTTTGTTGTAATTGTCCATTACAGCCAAATCTTCTGTATGGGTTTCATCTTCAACCGTAACAGCAACCCTAACAAATGCGTACCCTTGTTCGTCTTTGAATGCTGTGTTACCGTCTTCGGTTTTGATGTACTCAAAACTCGCTGTTGGGTAATTCTCTTTAAGAATGCCCCATGCCCAAGTCCAAGATAAGTAGTTGAAACGCCCTTTTTTCTCGACATGTTCTGAGCAGTCGATTCTGGAGAGTGTTTCCCAGACTGATGATTGTATTTTAGCCATCCTTGGCTCCCTCATAATCGTAGTCTCTTGACCTGTAGATTGGGTTTTTACGAGACCCTAGTGGGTACCTTGTTAATCTAGGCAAGAGCAGTATTTTAAGCAATCGTACCAAATTCGATAGTATTTTGTTCATCATACGAATCAAATCGGTTTTTTTGTTCGATTATCTTGAGGATTTTATGCAATGGCTGAGTTCTGCGTAGGATCAAGCAAGAGCCTACCGCCGTACATTAAAGCAGCCGAGGACATGGTAAAAGTACCGTTCCCTGTTCTCGTATCCGCTAGACCACCTCGGTATATCCACAAGCCGGTTACCTGTATTGGCGCTCCCTCGTTCCCCTTGAATCTCGCCGTACCGCTGTATATCTTTATGGTATCTACCTCGTCTGCGTAGAATCGCACCATAGAATTACCCGCCATATTTACGTTACTGTCAGAGTCGACCCTCGATATAACCGCACGTCCTCCATTGGTTATAGTCACCGTCGCAGCGCCATCTAATAGCCGAGCAAATGCGCCCGATATTCTCGCTGTAGTCACGTCATCATCGCACGAGAAGCTGGCAGAGCGAGAGTGTGCTTCTACCGTTGTAACGTCCTCTGTGCGTAGCTCTATCTCGTGGCGAGTCCTACGTATCGTTGGCTCATATTTACCGTCTAGGATAAACTCTCCAGCCGATGAGGTCGTATCTGTAATGTAGACGTTGGCCGACGTTGCAGCTCTTGGGTTAATGTCTAAAAACTGCCCAGACGAGGCGCTACTAAAATGCACCTCAGACGAGAGGGGTAGCTCTATAAGCGTGTCGGACGAGCCTAGCGTACCCTTGTAGTTCTTGCCAATGTAGCATCGCCAGCAACTCAAAGCCCCGCTAGTACCGTCTATGTTCCCTGTATTGAATATGGCTATATCGTCTTCGGTAGGTATTCCAGAAGGATCCCAGTTCGCAGAGTTATCGAGGCTTCTGCTTGAAGTGCTTACCCATACCTTGCGCTCTGCGACTGTAATGGCTAGCGTTGGAGGAGTGGTTCCGGTTCTGGACCAGAATACACTGCTACCTACTGTACTCGTATCTGTATCATCAAGAGCAAAAGCTAGGACCATACGCAAAACTCCGGAGCGTTTGTTTATTGCATCGATTACTAGCTCTTTGATGTCTACCGTCTGATTACCTATGCTGTTCCCTACTGTAATGCTGTAGGTAGGTTGGGTATATTCGCCGTTATCTTCTGCCCCTGCTCCGCCGGTCCATACCGTACCAGTTGCGGCGCTGTTCCATGTTACCTCGTCCTCTGTGTATGCTTGGTTGAGCCTAGTGAGCTTCATAGTGCGAGTGCTTGAGCCGAATGTTGTACTCTCTGTGAGCGTAAAATTAGCCTCGACAATATCCGTAGGGGAAGTAAAAGCAGACACGTCGAATTGGAATACACCATGCCTACGGTAAGTGCTTCCAAATTGCCCGACACGTAGAACGGTCTGCGTACCCTTGGCAGTATCGGCTTGGTTCTCTTGCAAAAACGAGTCACTCGTTGGGTTTATGGTGGTGGTGGTAGCCATTACGTAATAGTCACCTCTCGACCTGTATCGTAGCGAACCTCGCCGCCTTCTATGCTTATCGGGTTGGTCCACGTAGCGTTCTCGAGACCGCTGCGCTCGTCGATAATTCCGCCCTCATGGAGCGTTGTATTCGTAATCGTAAACGCTGGCGCTAGTGATTCTCGAGAGTCGAATAGACCGCTATAGATACTTAGCGTAGTGATCGTACAAGCAGCCGTAGGGTTCCATCGAACACGCCCTCCGTATATGTCTAAAGTTGTTACGGCTCCAGAGTCAAGCCCAGCCTGTAGCTCACCACCGAAAACCGTTATAGTAGGTACTGCTTGGTTGAGTTCCATGCGTCCGCTGTCTATCTTCAGCGAACAAGAGCCTCCGATAGTAGTTTCGTCTGCGATATTAGTCGTAACGCCGTCGGCTCCTATCTGCTCGATCGTTGTAACAAGGTTGCAGCTGCTCGCAATGTTAACGCCTCCCCTACCGCCCAGAATGCGTAGGGTCGTAATCGTATCGCTGGAACCCGATAGGTTCAGAGCTGCGCTGTTGGTGCTGGTATCTTGTACCGTAACCGATGTAAATTGCCCCTCGATATAGTTTGTCTCGCCATGCCCAGCAAAGCTAAACGTAGTAGCGTTTATCTGTAGCTTCGTTCCAGAGCTACCTATTTCGCCTGTATACCTCGAGCCGACCGTTAGCGAGTTTAGTGTTACGTCGCTCTCGTCTAGCCCTGTTATCGAAACCGAGCCGCTTACAATGTATACGTCATCGGTTGATTCTGGTACCGTTGTTTCCAGCCAGTTCGCCATGTCCGTCCACACATTCTCTGCGCCCGATTCTCCACCTACCCAAGTTCTAACTGCCATTGTCTGTATCCTTATATGGGAATAATTTATTCAATTTGTCTTGCCTTTTCTTGCAACCACCGCATGGCTTCACCTTGCCCCTAGTCACTTTGTCAATAACACGCTTTACAGTATCGCCTAGCCCTTGCGGTTTTATGAGTTGTATTCTCCCTACCTCTACCCTATCGTCAAATGTGTCTATATCGCACATTCGCTCAATACCATCGGTACCTATCCATTTGAGCGTGATATTGCTCATAACTCTGGCGCTACAGTCACTGCTACAGTACCATCTTGAACTATACAATTCGATCCGCCGGGGTATTCATCTACACACTCAGAGGGTAAGTTTCCATTCTGTAGTGTCCATGTTTGACTATTCAAACAATACAGACCGCTATTAACCGTATTGTCGTAACACTTGCAAATATCATGCAGATCGCTGTACCAAAGTGCGCCGGCAAAAGCTTCGGGTACTGGAGCAAAGACGTAAGGCCCGTCTGGTGTGTAGTTGTCTACCTGTGATTGCAATTGTCCAGTGTCCGAATATACACTTAATCTACTTGTCCACCGCTGTTGCGTGTTGGGTTTGGTATATTCAACCGTAAGAGGCAGCGATACTAAATCTTGGGTCGCTACTTCTAATGGGTGGCAATTATTATTAGGGGTCTGCAATGGTTCGTCCCCTAGTAGGTCGTTTGTTACCTCTACAGCCGATAGACCTCGACCTATTCCATTTATGCATTGGACTACCTTACTCGTATAATCATGAACAGGTATGGCGCATGAAACACCGTCGTATGTACCACCCACGAATGCAAAGGTAATTCTATTACTTTGAACCGTTACGTTAACGGCGGTCGGGCTACCTGTTCCATCGTGGGAGATGGTTAATGCATCGTATTTAGTTGTATCTACAATATAGTTGGTTCCAATAAAGCCAGCGGTGATTGCATTCTCAGTGTCACCAGAAGTATACCAGAAGTCGTACCCAGCATAGTCTGGTGGATCATCGCAATTGGGGTATGTTTCCGAACCGATTTTTTTGAGCCAAATAGTATTCCCACTACCGCCATCATAAATATATTCGGTATAGCCAGACCTAGCCCAATCGTTGGTAGGATGCCCCAGATTAATACTTATATATTGGGTTTCGTTAAATGTCTTTCTAAATAACCTATCGTACCACGCCGTGCCTGGCCATACGCACTCCATACCATTGGCACCGAGGTCAATTCTGCAATGAACTTTATAGGTCAAATCGCACCCAGTGAGTAACGCTGCATCGTTGATGTTTACAGCTTGCCTAGCGGTTGACTCGTTCATAAAGCAAGTAGGACAACAGCAAGTGAGTACTGGGTTACAACAATATGCTCGCTTATCGGGCATTTCTAGCACGTACCATCGTGGGTGTTTGTCATGGAGAATACAGAGCGTAAACCGCCGTCCGTATCCTTTACGGCAAACATGACTACTAACAAATCTATCTCTGTACCATCGCCAGCCTTACCGATAGGCATCATGCTGAACCCAGCAGGATAGTCTGATGCAGCTACGTCTACGCCCGGCCCAACGGTAGACGCTGTATTGCTCATCTCGCAGAGATTCAACGCATCCGTACCAGTTCGACCGCCAGACCTGTCTCCAAATCCGTACGACTCATCTAGAACGACCTCGGTGAAATCATACTTATATCTATTTGTACCTATGCTTGTGCTTCCTGTAATCTTTGCTAGAAAGTATGGCCTATTTAGTCCACCGCCGCTAGAGATAGTACTAGCTTGCGTACCAGCCTCAAAGCTCGAAAGCATAGCCATCAAACGATCCCAAAGTTGAGGCGTTAGCTTCCCAAGTCCAGTAGATATCTTTGGATATACCGACATTAGTAAGGCAAGAACCCGAAATCTACTTCCTCTGGGAATGGCTGCTTAAAAAATACTATAAGCGTTGGCGGGTCTTCTGATAAATCTACAGCAGGATTCCCACTCTCGTCTCTTTTTGGTACTTGTCTTAAATGGTAAAATTTGTCGAATGCGAGCTTGAAATTGGCGGTATTGTTTCCGCTATTATCTTGGTTTATATCTACGCCAGTAAACAAGACGCTACCGCTATTGAATCCTCGCCAAGATTGACTATTGCGCTTGCCTATGTTGTTTATAAAAAACCCAATCTCGAAGAAACCAGAAAACTTCTGGGTAATCGTTATCTCTGCCGTTGGCAATGCTAACGATATAGGGTACCCGCCCTCAGATACTAGAGTCCCCCCTATATCGCTCCTTGCTGGGTCGCTTTTGCTCGCTGGTATAGTTGGGTCGGACTTCCAAATGTCTATAATTGTCAGAGCTACACCTACCGAAAACCCGGTTACCCCGCTACCCTCATCTGCGCCGTCGATTACGTCGGGGTTGTCCTCGTTCTCTATATCGCTTGGGTTTTTATAGCTATAGGTTACTGTATACGTGTTTGCTCTATCGCTCCTTGCACGTATGCTGTAAGAGGATACAGAGATTGTTTCATTGCTGGGGTACGGCTCGCCTATTTGGGGCAATGTATCGAGGTCTATAACATCCTCGACCATTAGGTTGCTATCTGCGTAAACGAGAAACTCACGAGAGGCTGTTATTGCACCGCTGTCGGCTCGTTTATATTCTCCGCTTCCAGCTAGCTCTGTGATTGTACTCATGTTAACGCAACGCCTCCAGTTTTTAAGACTTTAAGAGTTTCCTCTTGTACCTGTAGAGACTTCTTCCCTGTTTTGGCTTGGTCTTCTAGGACTCTGCTTTGTGCATCGCCTTCGACTTTCATAGAACCTACGGCGGTACTTAGTGCATCGGCTGCGCCCTTTATATCGTTAGATTTTAAATCAATACCCATATCTAGAGCGCCATCCTTAGCGACAAACCCCTCGCCCATGAGTTTCCCTTTCAAATCTTTAAACAAGCTATCCACTTTCCCAATGTTCCAACCCTCGGCAATACTTTCGAGAAGAGCGCCACCAGCTTCTGCAGCTTGCCCATGCAAAGACCCTGCCGTAAGTTCGAGAAGTTCGCCCATAGATGACTTGGCTTTAAGTCCGCCTTCCATTCTATCCACACCACCTATAACATTCATTGCAGCTTCGTATGATTGTTCGCCCGAAATCAGATAATCAACTCCGCTCTGCCAAAGACCCCAAATAGTCTGTACGAGACCTAAGCTAGTCTCCCAAGTTTGTACCACCCTGTTCGCCGCCCACGCCATAGCATCGACAATAGTTGCAGCCAATTCCAGTACAGCAGCCTTTAGCCCATTCCAGCCCATTCCGATCGCTTTGATTACATCGAGTACAGCAGCCCCAGCATACATAAACGCTTTAACTACAAACTCGGCTATCTGACCCATGCCGCCCGAGTCTTGTATAAATTGTAGTAATCTATTAGATATCTCATTTAGAATAGGTGCAAACTCTACCGCAAGATGCTGCGAAAAAGCCGACCATACCGACGATAAAAACCCTAATTTTGTAGCGACATTCTCGACGGCTCTTACTTGATCAGTCTCCAGCAATAAGCCAAGTTCCTTGGCTCTTTTTGAAAACTCATCAAGCGCAGCACTTCCACCTTGCATAGTATTCACAAGAGCCACGCCCTCAGAGTCAAAGAGTTTCATAGCTAGCCGAACCCTATCGCCCTGCGTTCCTACACCCTCCATAGCATCGCTTATCCTACGGAATTGCTCATCTACTGGCAATGTACTTAATACTTCCGCATCGAGTCCTAGCTCTTTTAGTGCATCCTTCGCTTCCCCAAATCCCCTACCCGCCTCAGATACTCGCCTAACCATTCGCTGCATAGCCATATTGAACGTCTCAACGGATACCCCGCTAGACTTTGCTGCTAGTTGTAACGATTGGAGGCTTTTGGTGTTTATGCCAAGCTTGCTAGCAGTCTTACCCAGCATATCGACAGCTGTTATACCCGACTTGGTAAGCGCAATAACTCCCGCAACCAATACGGTAGTAAGTATCGCCCCAAGCTGCCCCGCACGTCTAGCGACCCTGCCGAACCCTATAGCCATACGTTTCATGGTTGCACGTACGCTCTTCATCTTTTTACTAAATGCAGCCGTTCTTGCTTTTACGTTTATAAATAAACTACCTACTGTTGCCATGTTCCCCCGCCATCGTGTTTAGTAATGCCTTCATATCGTCCGTCGTTTGTTCTCTCTGCTCGGTAGCGTATGGCATAAAGTCCTCTGGTTTGAATGACTTACCTTTAGCGCTATTAGCATTCGCTATAGTGCATGCAATGATGCCAGCCTGTAAGTCTTGGCGCTCATCGCCAAATGGAGATAGAGCGTAATACTGCATCCATTCTGCAAGCTCGAGACTGTCAATCCTCGCTAGCATTTCCCTTACAGTCATGCCGCCCAGAGCCAGCGCTAGCTTAAAATAGAAGCGCCTCTCTGGGCGTTCTAGTTTTTTGCTAGCTCTTCCGCATCTTGGGAAGAGAAGCCATTCAACCGCTGCGCCACTGCGAATACACGATCCAGCGCAGCCGCCGACTTCTCGCCGAGCGCCTTAGCGTCTGCATCTGTAAATAGCCTCGTACCATCCTCGTCGCAGATAGTCAAAACAGCAAACCTAGCCCGAACATTATCGAGGTTCGGCTTGTTTTTCTTACCCTGCATTGACTGCTCGAAGGCATCTCTAGCGGTGCCATTGAGGGTAGAGACGTATATGTCCCCGCCCCATTCTGGCACCTCTACAAGCTCTCTAGGTAAATCATTCGCCGATAGTATCGCTTCTTTGTTGAGCATTATGTAGCAACCGTAATTGCACCAGATACTCGGATTGTTATAGAGGCGGTAATCTTTTCGTCAATAGCGACACTTGCGCTAAAGCCAGTGATAATACCTTTAAAGGAAAACGTAGAATATCCAGCATCGGGAAACGTGATTACGCAATCCTTCTCTACTGGTGCGCCAGTTGCGGTATTAGACCAAGGGTCTTCGAGGTCTGTATCCGCATTGGGGTCGTACATGATTTCGAGGGTCATCTCGCCCGAGTCGATTGTCCCCGCCAAGAATGTCCTATGAACAGACTCTATGCCAGTCGTATCAATAGTTGCAGCTGATACGGAGGGCGTACTAATACTAAGTACGTCTGCAACTGCTCCTCCGTCGTACGAAAACGTCGTACCGTTACTAAGTATAGCCATTGGATTAAATCCCCTTTATTGGTGCCATATTACAAAATCTAAAATCGTTCTAAAATATCCAAAATCCCCAGCGGGTACGTCTACCTCGTCTAGGTCTACTGCCGACTCTAGGCGTAGGCTGTTAATTGTCTCGCCCTCGGTGGTTCCTGTGTAGTTCGTTAAGGCGCTCTCTACTGCATTACGGAGCGTCTTGGTTGCGCCGTATGTTGTATCGAATACCTCAACAGAAAGCCTTGTACGCTTGATACCGCCCTGCGTTGCGAGCGCTTGGTTTGTTTCCTCGAATACGTTTTGGTATACGATTGCTGGTACGGCTGTTCCCATCGGTCTACTTTGAGGATATACCCTCGAGGCTACGAGTCCTGTTACGGTTCCGTCAGCTATCAAGATGGAGCGTACTGCTTTTTCGAGGCTCATCTGTGCCTACTTACCATCTTATCTAGATACTCTTCTAAAGACTTCTCTACCTCTTTAGCGTATAGAGCTTTATCATTATACTTCTCAAACGCTCGAGTCATAAATCTATTGGTTTTCATCGGAGGATACATTCTACCCCATTCGACAAAGTGTCCATAATGTACGCCATGCTTCTTCGGTGAGATAAATACCCGACCTGTAAGCTTTCCATTTGCTCTTAATGAAACCTTGTTGACAATCGACTTTTTCAATCTACCTGTTCTTATTGGGGCTAATCTTTTAGCTTCTTTTTTTATCTTAACTGTGAACCGCCGCATGGCTTTTCTTACTATATTTCGTGATATATTATTCTCTAAATGTTTAAGGCGTTTATCGAGTTCTTTATCGCCAGTCATTGTGCCTGTAAAACTTCTTCTCATGTCGTTACCTCTTTAGCTAGTATCTCGAGGAAGATGGTACGCTCTTGCCAGTCTCTGACACTCTCTATCTGGAAGACTCGAGAGCCAAATAGGATACGCCCTTGCGCTGTAACGCTCGCCCGATAGCGTACGAGTATCCTGTGGGTAATGACCTCGGACAGTTCGCTCGCTATGTTTTCTTCCCTGCCCGATATTGGATCAATGCTCGCCCATACAGTAGCGTCCGTAGACCAGCTATTGCTTAGATCGCCGTACGAGTCGTACGTAGAGCCTACAGATTGTAGGCTAACTCGATGTCGTAATGCTCCAGCCCTCACGAGATGCTGCCATCCTTCAGCGACCAGATAAGCGTTTGCAGTGCCATAGGTACCTCTTGCAAGCTGACTGCTGCGTTAGATTCTCGATTCTCGAACCAGTTGCTAGCGAGTAGCTTAATAGCTGTAAGTGCTGTATCTGGTACGTCGCTCGCAGCGTCCCCATAGCCAGCTACAAACGTAACGATCACATCTTGGGCATAGCCTCGGCTTTCTGGGTAGTCCTCGTTATAGATAGGACGTACTCGACCTACATCTGATGCTGTGTCGACGGTGTACAAGGCGCTGGACCATGTTTGGGTATCGTCGTTTGTATCTACGTAGGTAATGCTTGTAACGCTTTGCAGCGGCGAGATAGGCAGAACGATATCGCCAGAGCTTGGGAAGCTGGAGAACTTGTACTGCCATGTGGCTGTAATCATTTGGCGGTTCGTACTCATCTCGACGTACGCCCTCGAAGCTGCCGCTAGGTTCCCTATTAGAGAGTCCTCATCTGAGGTATCTACTCGCATCCATTCCTTTTGGCTCGTAGTGGTTACTGGTTCTACGCTGGGTGCTGCGGTCTGTACAAGGCTCATCGTTTGCTTATCCTCTTTCTAGTAGCTGTGCGCTTGGCTGGTTCGAGTGCGGCTGCCTCGTATACAGGCGATGCCCAGCCTCGATCTATGAAGTCCTTGGCTAGGGTATCGTCCACTATATATATATCGCCAGCGCTATAAGACTTGCCCATAGTTGCGACGCATTTGCTCATCACTACGACTATCATAAATTCTAGAGGTGACCCGAAAGCCACCCCTAGAGTGTTCCTAATCTGAAAGGGTTAGGAGGCTGCGTTTACAAGAAGCTTCATAGCTTCCGGTAGGACAACCTTGCCATCAACCCTTTTCGATGCTTTAAATCCTACAGCTCCTGCGGACACGCTGTACAATTCGTTCAATCGCTGGAATGACATACCCCCACGGTCTGCGATATAGTAAGCCATCTTGAAGTCACCGAATAGCCCACACTTAGACGAGGGATCGTCTGAGGGTACAGCCATATCATAACTGGAGAAGATTGGATTCCCTAACAATCGGTCTGGCTCTCCATCTCTCATAGATGGCTGCCATATCCAATGATCGTTAGCATCTTGTAGCTTTCTGATGTCTTTGATGCTGGCATCGTTAAAGATAAACGACCCATTACGACGGTATTGCCGCTTCAAGCTGTACTGGAAGTCTAGCAAATCGTCAGCTGTCCACGTATTGATTGTAGCGAGTGTATGCCCAGCTGATGCGCCGTTAACGGCTCCAGTTGGTTGACCGCTGCCTGTACCCGCAATCATTGCTGCTTCTTCAAGCTCGCCGAGCCTACGCCCGAAAATCTGCGCTACAAAGCTGGTGAGATCAAATACGCTATCCTGTAATAGCTCCTCACTGATTAGCATCAGGGTTGAAGCTTTGTATGCGGCGAGCGTTGTCTGTGAAAAAACTGTATCCACGCCTGGAGCGTAATCGCCACTTTCTCCTAGCCATTTTGCCTCGCCGACGGTATCGACGACTGAAATATTTCTGTCAGATGTTGTATTTACGACGGTAGATAGGCTTCGCATTATGTTGTTATCTGCTAAAGTTTCTACTAATCGACGCTCTAAAATTGTCTCCGTTAAGTAGCCACCTTCTGAGTCTGTACCCTCAGTCAGTGTACGAGCCTCGTCCCCTACTAAGGAGTTGGCTCCGTATCTCATGTACTTATTGAAAGCATTACGATACTCGTCGGAGCCAGATCGTTCTCGCTTTGTCATAGCTTTAGTAGATACTCGAGCTTCTGCTACAACGTCCTTGATGGACGATTCACACCTAGCTTGCTTTTCTTGACGTTCTACGGTAGCCGTAAAGCTATCCACATCTGCCTCGATGCGGTCGTAGCGGTCAGTTTCCTCATGCGATAAATTTCGCCCTTCATCGGAAGCGAGATTAAGGATTTCCCTCATCTCCTTGATGAGCTTCGCTCTTAGTTGTTTTAGTTCTGTTATTGTTTGTGCCATTCTATACCTCTTGTTTTAATGTTAAATGCGACCCTTACATAGGTCTATTGATAGATAGAAACATGTAAGAATCGCATTGGCGTAAACTTATCTAGTTTTTTAGGTAGCTAGAGCCTATCGAATCGCATCGGCGTAGACAATGGCGCAGCCCCCATCCAAAGTACAACGAATTAGACGCTATTTTATTGCATCCAATTCGCTGCTTTTCTCAAGTATTTATACGCAGCCCAAGCAGCATAAGGCTAAACCTTCGCCGTCGGTGGTCTACCTCATTCTGTGAAGCCTCCAACGAGCGCAGCGCTACGCTTGTCTCGTTATTGGCTGGGAATGCCACAATAGAAACATCGAAGATATCTACGTCGGTAATGTACCGAGTGTTCCTATCCTCTTTTTGCTCCCAGCGGTCTTCTTTGACTGTGAAGCCAAAGCTCATAGCGTCAAGATCGCCACGATCTACAAGGGTTGCAAGATCTCTCGCCTCCTGCGTATCTGGCAAATGGATACGAGTAAACAGTCCTTTTTCGTCCTCTCGCATCTCGAGCGTACCGTTCTTGGTTCTCCCGATTATTCTGGCTGGGTCATGGTCTATAAGCGCCCTAACGTCTTGGTCCTCAGAGAGCGCCCTCGTAAATGCGCCAGCCTCTACCACCTCGTCGAATCGTCCCAAATCGTACGCATTGCCGAACATGCTGGCATAGCCCTCTAGCGTTCGCTTGTCGCTATCTGCGAATCTAAACTCTGCGTTATCGAATCCTAAATCTCTGCGCTCTGTCATCTCTGTAGCTCCCCTATTGTTGTTCTTGTAAACTCGTCTATATTCTTGGTGGAGACAACGAACCGCCTCGCTATCGTTCCTATCTGGTCGTATACCTCGTCGTCTGTGGCTGGGGTATTTGCTCGGTATATCGCCTCAATTGCTGGAGCTATAATCTCTTCAACCAATGGAGGCAATTCTTCTAGTACCCACTTAGTTCTCCACTCGCCGTAGTGGTCTCCCTTGCGCTTCTTCGCCAACCGTTCGCCGTTCTCTTGCAAGCGCTTGGCTCTAAAGAATGCATCTTCCAGCAGAGGGCTAGCCCAGTCTCGAGCCTCATCGTCCTCTACCTCTACCTCTACCTCTTCGCTTACTGTTCCCATGTTTAGAGGCTGGATGTACTGGTCTCCACCCTCAACAGGGTTGAGGTTCTCGAGGCTGCGTATCTCATTCACTGAGAGCCAGCCTGTCTCTCTTGCCACCTTGTAGCCGTCATATCTCGTCTTGGTATCGCCTCGCAAAAGTCCATCTATCAGAAACTCGCTGAAGTACACATCGTCTGCGAATAGCTTGCGCCGTACCTCTTGCTCCCAGCGTACAAGCCAAGGGCGCAGCGAGTAGGTTACAAACTCGATGCCTTGGTGTTCTATATTGCTGAAGGTCGCAGCCTCCATACTAGCGATCATGTGCGGCGGTACGCCGTACCATCTAGCAATCTCTACTACTTGAAATTGTCGAGTCTCGAGATACTGTGCATCTTCATTACTGAGACCTATGGGCGTAAACTGTACGCCTTCCTCGAGTATCGCTGTGCGTCCGCTATTGTCGACCCCTGCATAAGTCGAGCGCCATGAGTCTCGTAGATTCTCTTTTGCTTCTTTACTCAGTCTTTGGGGATGCGTTAACACTCCAGCGGGTCTAGCACTATTGCCAAAGAATGAGCCACCGAATCGCTCAGAGCCTAGCCCTAGCCCAATAGATTGCTTGGCTAGCGTTATAGGCGAATAGCCTACGAGTCCATCGAAGCCAAGCCCAGCAATGTGAAATACGTCATCTTGCGCTAGCTTTACAGATTCGTCTACGATGTAGCGTACCGAGCCGTCTGTCTCTTGCTCTACTCGTACCCTGTCCGGTGTAATGATAAGCAGCTGTACTGGATTGCCCGAGCCGTCTCGTACAATCTCAGCGTACCCATTACCGTATGTTAGGACGTGGCCCATGATAGTCTCTCGAAAAGCATAGCTCGAGAGTTGCGGGTTTACTGATGTACCGAGCAGCCCTGCAACTGGATGGTCGTACGAGCGCTGCTTTCCCTCTGGTAGCCGTTCGTAGGTATGCAATGGCAGACTCGCTACCGATTCGCTGAGGAGCCGTACAGCTGCGTATACTGCCGAGAATTGTAGAGCGGTTGAGTTGTTTACCGTTACGCCGCTTGCTACCTTGGTTGCGCCTAACGAACCAAATAGCCAGCTCGTTGGGGTTCGCAGGGTTGCCCTATCTTCTTTCTTCTTCTTGCCAAATAGTCCGAACATCATAGTATTGTGATTCCCTCGTTATCGTAAACACTTCCAGTATCGCCAGATTGTGAAGCTCGAGCTAGTGCCATTACCAAGGCAACCACGCCGTCCACCTTCTCGGTAGAGCGCTTCTTAGATATCTTTATATTGTCAGCAGCATCGCTCTCGATTGCCACGTTGCTCATCATCCAGCGCAGTACAGGGTTGCCGCCATGATGGCACTTTGTACTCATGACTAGGCTCTCGAGCAGTTTGCATGGTGCAGACATGGAGCGAAAGCCCTGCCCGAACATAGCGACGTTGAGACCTTCGCCCTCTAGCTGCGTTACCAGCTGAGTCGAGTTCCACCTATCGACCGCTATCTCTTGGATGTTGTACTGCTCTGACATCTTGAAGATGTCCTCTCGAATCTGCTCGTAGTCTATAACGTCCCCGCTGGTGCTTCTTATGAGTCCCTGCTTTATCCATGCCTCGTATGGCACCCTATCCCTGCGCTCTCGCCTATGGGCGTTTTCTTCTGGTATCCAGAATGTAGGCAGTACATCAATACCGCCCTCGTCATCTTGTGCAACCAGTACGAATGCTGCAATATCTGTAGTGCTAGCCAAGTCTAAGCCGCCCCAACAGGGTCGACCCTCGAACGCCTCGAATGGTTGCGCCTCGTCCCAGCGCTCCATAGGTAGCCAGCGTACTGCTTGCTCTGTCCATTGATTAAGATGGAGCCGTCTAAACGTATTCTCGTAGCTGGGTAGCTCGGTCGCTTTCATCGCCTCACGCTCGAGGTAGTCCTCTCGTATGCTGATGCCGTACGCTGGGTTCGCTTTCTTCCATGTTTTCTCGAGCCTAAAGTCATCATCTTTATCAGCGCCGTAGATTACAGGGAGGAACGAGTCATCTTCTATGATGCCATCTCGAACCTTTCCAGCGTACTCGTGCTGTTCCCAGCATACGCTGTTCCTATCGAATCCAGCCGTAGTAATGGCAACCGTTAGAGGCTGCTTTCTACTGCCTGTACTGGTTGACAAAACGTCCCACAAGTCCCTATTTTTCTGACAATGAAGCTCATCAAAGACTATTCCGCTTGCATTCAATCCGTGTTTTGTGTATGAATCCGCTGAGAGTACTTTGTAGCTTCTGTTTCTGAAGGCTATTGATTTTCTAAATGTCGTAGAACAGTCTCGTAGTACTGGCTCCGCTGAGACCATTTGCGAGGCAATATCAAAAACGATAGAGGCTTGCTCTCGCTCTGCTGCTGCACTGTATACCTCTGCTCCCGCTTCGCTGCCGTCCTTCGAGAAGAGCATGTAGAGGGCGAGTCCTGCACAGAGGGTACTCTTGCCGTTCTTCCGTGGTATCTCGATATATGCTGTTCTAAATCGCCTTGTGCCATCTGGTCGTTTCCATCCAAATAGAGCGCCTACGATGTCCTCTTGCCAATTGTCAAGCTCGAACGGTTGACCCGCCTTCTCACCCTTTACGTGGGTTAGGCAGTCTCTAAAGAATCCTATCGCTCTATTCGCTGCCTCTTTGTCGTACTGGCAATCCCCAGCCGTATCCTCTGGGCAAAAGCCAGCTATATCTGTTTTCTTCTTACTCATGCAATATACTGGGTTTTATCGTTCTTGTCTTCCTTGGGCTTGACTTCTATTCTAGTCCTGCTCGCTGGGCTTAATCCGAATTGGCCGCCTATCTGCTGCATGCGCTTATGTGCCTCGTCACGAACCCCGAGCCACGGAGACTTACGTACGAATCCCTCCTTAGTGGTCTGCGTCTTGCCACCCTTGAGTAGCTCAGCCTCTGCCTCGATCAGCTCGGCGTAGCTCTGGCAATAGACGGCGAAGGCTTGCGTATCCATCGAGGTCAATAATCCGATAGCCTCCATCTCTGGGGCTAGCTGATTCCAGACCTCCTCGGCTTTTGCGCTTATCCAATTCGGCGCTTTCGCTTGTCCTGTTGGCATAGGCTCGCTCTTGTTCTTGTGCCTATCTCTCGAACCGTGTACAAGTTTTAGCGCTGTAGGTTTTCTCGGTCGACCTGTCATGAGATGCCTCTTCCCTCAGTCATGAGATGCCTCTTCCCTCGACATGTCGGTCATGACAGGGAATACCCTGAACTGGTTTGGTTTCGACCACGTAAAAAGGTGGC
>VTLG01004463.1_pt1 | contig 20724 bp, 12 predicted proteins | sample 4694571 | NCBI WGS metagenome assembly VTLG01 (sample SAMN12604809, study PRJNA352737) | marine metagenome | biome: ENVO:00000447; feature: ENVO:00000209|ENVO:00000569|ENVO:01000036; material: ENVO:00002151; isolation source: viral sequences binned using virsorter ... | reverse complement strand
TCGCGATTTTTTTTCGGAAATGGCAGAACCAAAACCGAAAATCACCCCCCGTTTTTCAATGTTCTCACATACATACACATACGTGTGTGTGTGCGTGTGCATACGTGCGTACGTGCGTGTATGCGTGTAAAAAAATATACACATCTAAATAATTGGATATGTAAGTTAAAAAATGAGAGAGCTTTCGCCCTCCCATATAAGAAATTAGATATGTAACTATATTGCTACGCCTATCTTAACGCCTTTAGCAGTTATTTTTTGCATCTCGTTTTTAACTGCGTTTTGTTCTTTAGCCTTTTGGCTTTTACCTACGGGCTTTCTCTTAACACGTGAACGTATAGAGATATTTACATTCTTGCGAGTGGCGTTCTTGTCTGCCTTACCTTTATAAGATATAGACACATCTCGTTTTGTCAATGTTACACCTGCATCGGCATGAATTTCAAGTATACGTTTTACACACTCTCGCATCATGTTTTCGCTTTGCGTTTTCACTTTAGCCATCGCTATGGCGTGGGCATCTTTCTTTTTCTTGTTGCCCTTGTTTACTTGCGTTTTTTTACCCCCCAATAATTTAGAAAGTTCTAAACCTTCAGCCAATGTAAGCGTGTTGGCGTTTTGCTTTTCAAGTAATGCAATTAACTTTTTCATAATCAAATAATTTAGTTAGTTAGATATTTAGTTAAACAATTAGTTCAATAGATAACTTTCAACATATATAGGTTTTAACATATATAGAAACCTATATGCGTGGTCAGACTATCAAAGAACTGCGTACAATGTACAAAGAACATTTTAATTGAAGGGCGAAATTTGGTTTGTAACTACTTGACAATCAACGACTTACAAATTATTTTTGGCGTAACTTATTGATACTCAACACGTTAAAATGGTCATGCTAATTTAGAATAGAAAAGTGTTTTTTTGTTGTAACTTATTGATACTCAGCAAGTTAGAAGGCTTATTTTTATTTAGTCTAAATAGGCTGTAACTATCTGATACTCAGGCGATTAGCGTCTAATGGCTTTAAATCGGTGGTCGTATATATTCATATACCTAAACAAATTTAAGGCTCTTAAATCGCTTATTTCAAAGTATAGATGTATTGTATTTTTTATATATTTATTTTAACGGCTTTTTATACGACTTTGTGCCTTGTGGTATGTTAGCACCTAAATCATTTTAAAGTGGTTGTACGTGGTTAAAAAGGGGCTCTATTGCCTTGTTTGAGTCCTGCTAACAACACAAAAAAAGCAGACCAAAAGAGGCAACATATATAGAAACCTATATGTATAAGTGTGCAATCCCTGAACATATATAGAAAACTCTATGTATTTGATTATCAGGCACATAGACAAACCCATATATGTAATTCCGTCAATATTTGGAGGTGCACTTTTCTACACCAAACATAAATTGTGAGGTCTTCAAAAGTGTTGAGGAACATATATAAAGTGTTGAGAGGGGTATAGTCAGAGTGGTTTTCAGAAAAGAATACAGTACGCCCTTGTTTTTCGGTAGCTTCGTTTGCACTACGCAAAGAACTGCGAGCGAAGGTATAAAATAAAATGGATAAAGTCAAGGATTTAACAATTTTTTTTATTACATTTGCAAATAAACGAAAAAATATGGCACTAAAGAAATCTGCAAGGAATTACAAAAAGAATCCTGCTTCAAGAAAGAAAAAAGCAGCTTACGATAAAAAGTACGACGCTACACCTGCAAGACGCAAAAGACGAGCAGAATTAGTAAAAGCTAACAGAAAAGCAGGAACTTACGGAAACGGAGATGGTTTAGATATGTCTCACACTAAAAAAGGAACTTTAGTTAAAGAAAAGGCTTCAACCAATAGAGGTAGAAATAAATATAAAGCCGGCTCTAAGAAAAATAAAAAGTAAAAATGGCAGAGGGGAAGAAAGTAACTAAGTGGAAGAAAGGTCAAAGCGGAAATCCTGAAGGTAGAAAGAAAGGTCAAGGTAATAAAGTAACAAAAATTACTAGAGAAACTATTGCTTTAGCTTTAAGAGGAACGACAGCAGAAATAAGGACAGCTTTAGCTGAGGTAAGAGAAAAAAGTGCGAAAGAATACATAGACTGCATTGTTAAATTGTTGCCTTATGTAACACCTAAATTACTTGCAGCACAAATAAATGATGAAAAAACACATAAAATAGAAATTAATTTAAGCCAAGACACTACAGCTACAGACCTTAAAAAAATGTTAGGGGAATCTGATGGAAGTGTTGAGGATATAAACTTTGAAGATATATAAATTATGGCAGTATCAAGAAGAGAAAAAGCAAGTGACGCTAAATATTCAGTAGTAATAGGGGATAGACCACCTTTAAGCGAAGATAGCGGAAGAGCTGGTAGGGAATATGATTTAGAAGACGTTATTGAGGATTTAAGGGATGATGTAAATGATATATGTGACTTATCCGCAACAAATGAATCTAAAGTTGGAATAACAAGCGCGCAAGCTTCAGCTATAACAGCTAACACAGCTAAGACCGGTTTAACAACAAGTCAAACTAGTTTGCTAACAATGTTGTCAGACTATTCATTTGCTTTTACTGCAGCACATGGTCGAGACGCTGCTAAATTAACTATCACTCACCTTTCTACTAGAACTGATTTTGAAATAAGTGCTTAATGGGAAGAAAATCTAAAGATACTATTCAGCACGAACAATTAAGCGAATCAATGAAAGACGCTTTAAAGCGAAAGCTTTGTGAAATGTCTTACTTTGAGTTTTTTAAACAAGCGTTTAAGGTTGTTGAACCTGCAGTAGAGTTAGATATTAATTGGCATCATAAATATATATGTCAATTATTACAAAAAGAGGCTGAAAGAATTATAGCCGATAAGCCTAAAACAAAAGATATAATTATAAACGTACCATTTAGAGCCTCTAAATCTCTTATGTGTACAATGTTGTTCCCTGTTTGGTGTTGGATTAAAGACCCAAAGATGAGATTTATAACAGCGTCATATTCTGCTTCATTAAGTGTTGAGCATAGTGCAAAATCAAGAGATGTCATACAAAGTGAGTGGTTTCAAGAAAATTGGGGGGATTTATTTACCATAAAAGCTGACCAAAACACTAAACATCATTACGTTAATGACCATACAGGCAACCGAAGAGCTACATCTGTTGGAGGTACTGTAACAGGAGCGGGTGCATCTATAATAATAGTTGATGACCCTATATCTCCAAAGCAAGCTGCTTCTCAAGCTGAAAGAACTCACGCAAATGATTGGTATAATACAACGTTATATTCTCGTTTAGATAATCCAAGAACAGGTGTTCGTATTATAATAATGCAAAGGTTACATGAAGATGATTTAAGTGGATACCTTTTAAGAAACAACCCCGACTCATATAAACATATATGTATACCTGCTGAGCGCACAGATATTTTGAGTCCTAAAGGACTCCATAAATTCTATAAAAAAGAACTGTTTTGGGATACTAGGTTTTCAAGAAAAATATTACAAGACTATAAATACCAACTAGGTAGCTACGAATATGCAGGGCAACTACAACAAATGCCAGCTCCTGCTGATGGTGGTATAATAAAGAAGGATTGGTTTAATATAACTAGAAAGTTTGATGACAGGGAGTTTTATACTTGGAATTTTGTTATAGACCCCGCTTATACTTCTAAGGAAAACAACGACCCTTCAGCTTTATTATGTTACGCAGAGATTAACGGTGATTATTATATAAAATCAGTAGAGGAAAAGTATTTAGAGTTTCCTGAATTAATAAAATACATTCAAACATTCTGTCAAAGGAATGGATATAGCAGAGGTTCTAGGATATATGTAGAACCAAAAGCTAGCGGTAAATCAATCGTTCAGACATTAAGAAGAAATACAAGGCTTAATATAATTGAGTCAAAGCCTCCTGCTAAAGATAAGGTGGCAAGAGTGTCTGATATTGTTAGTATTATTGAGGCGAAAAGAGTAACTTTGCTCGAAGGAAAATGGAATGATAATTTTTTAGCACAATGTGCTCAATTTCCTAACGCTCGACACGATGATATGGTAGATTGCCTTCAAATGGCTTTAGATTTATATGGTAAAGGAGCAAGAATAACAGCATTTAGATAAGATATGAAACAGATAACAGGGTGGGGTGATATAACCCTAAAGAGGTATTCGGAGTACAATAAATTAATTGAGTCGTACCAAGAGGAGATAAAGGATTTGAATCCTGAAGATGAAATGGACGCTCACATGATTGTGTTAAAAGAGGCTCAATTTCAATATGACGCCTTATGTTGCTTAACAGGGGAAGAAAAAAAGAAAGTATACAACAAAGACGTTGGGTTTGTAAAAGATTACTTTTCTAAACTATCTTTTTTAAATAAAAAGCCTGAAGAAGAAAAGTTAGAGAAATTTACATTTAAAGGAGTGGAATATAGTGTTTATGAAAATATGAAGTTAAATACTAAATATGGTCAATATGTTGAGTCTATTCAATCAGAAATGGCTTGGAATGCTCAAGATAAGCATAGTTTAATGTATTTAGCTCATCAATTAGCTCATCAGGTTGACAATGGAAAAGAATGGAATGGTGAAGAAAGGGATGAGTTAGCAAAAGAGTTTGAAGATATTACTATGGATGTTTTTTTTAATTTTAGTTTTTTTTTGCAAAGTCAGTCCGAGATATACATGCAAGTGTACCTAAACCAATCAAAAAAGGAACTAATAAAGAGTCTTCCATTCACCAAACGTGTTATGATTATTTGGGTCAACTTAAAACAATATACGAGTTGGCAGAGTCTGGAATATTTAAGCAGCCTAATAAAACTCCGATTGATAGTGTTTTATATACTAATACGGGAGAGGTTTTTAATTATTTGGGATACCTTACGTCAAAAGGTAATTACGAATACTTAATGCACGAAGAGAATATGAGTAAATATAATAAAAATTAATTATGGCTAATAATACTTTACACATCATGTATTTAGACATGGCTGACGCTGCAACTAAAACTCAAAGCCTTAATGGTTTTTATATGATTGATGAAAGCGAAATAAACTCAGTAGACCCTTTATCTTTTCCTATTGCAGTTGTTGAAATCCCTTCATCTTCAGTGTCAAATATAAATAAAGCTTGGGAAGAGTACGAAATGAGTGTTTTTATTCTTGAAAAACATATTTCGTCTTACACTACAGCCACTGAGCTACAAAGGTATGATTCAGCGATGACTATATTTACTGAATGGATTTCAGAGTTAATGGGTCAAAGAGATGGAGATTACGTTGTAGATAAAGAATCTTTTGAGATAGAGAGAATTAGAAAATTTTCTAGTCACTCATTAATTGGTGTCAAAGTAAATTTTGTTTTACTAGCCTCATCTAAATTACAATATTACACCGAAAACGCCCCTGAAACTACTTGGAATATTACCTCAGGTTTAATGCAGCTATATAATGGTAGTAAAAACGTAACTATTGGTTCTACCACGTTATTATGGAGTAGTGAATTAGGAACAGTTTCTAATAAATATATAACTCAACATGAGTCTGGTGCTTTACCAGCTTATTCGTCTCCTACGTTTACGTTTTCACCACCCGTCTCGAATCCTGCTGAAGCATTTAAAATAGATAATTACACTTTTTCAACTTCAAATTTTAGTTTCTTTTTTAAGATGTCGGTTGTTGATTGGGTGCAAGGAGATACCATGACTTTATTAAGGATAACTGATTCTAGTAGTGGTGATGGGTTTATACTTGGATTAACTACAGGAAGTTCTGACTCAAGTATAGATGGACGCCCTTTCGTTAGAATTGATGATGATAATGATTCAGGTAATGTAGATGATGTTGCGGCACAAACTCAAATAAATTTTATAGGGGCAGATTTAGAGCCTTTAGCTAATACTGTAGTAGGGCTTGTTAATGACTCTACAAATGATAAAATAAATCTTTATGTTGGTGTTGGAACAAGTATAACATCTTATCAAATAGATGCCTCTCACTCTAATCAATTCTCAGGGGCTCAAATACTTATAGGTGGAGATGATTTAGACGAATGGAACTTTAGTTATAGAGGTTTTATTGGAACTATATCTCACATCGCTATATATGATTCAGCAGTAAGTCTTACTGATGCTCAAACAATTTCAACTGACTTAAACAATTTATAGATGGCTTCAGATTTTTTTAATCAGAAAATAGCGCCTGTAAAAAAACTTAAAAGAAAGTTGGCAGGTATCGGAGGCTCTTTAACTAGGAAGCTTAGAGATGAGATTGGCAGAAGAAAAATGGATACTAATCAGCGCTTAAGAAGAAGTTTAAAGCATAAAACCTTTTTTAAGGGCGGCTTTACAGGTGTAAAAATACGTGTAACAATGGAGGGTTATGGTGGTTTTTTAAACAAGAACCTTTATGCTAAGTCTCCTAAAATGCCAAACTTAACCGCAATAATGGAGTGGATGGTGGACAAAGGTATTAAACCTAGAGATGGGTATAGCTTAAAGCAGTCAGCTTATTTTATAGCTAAAGCTATATCCGAGAAAGGTTATATTGTTTATAATGGTTATAGAAGAGGTTGGGTTGACTTTGTTTATTCTGAGGCTCAAAAAAAAATGGGGAAAAAAATAACTAAAGATGTTGCTCTTTGTATGAAAGAAATTGATGACATGGAGTTTAAATTCCTCAAATTAAAGAAATAATATTATGTCGGTTACAAATAGTTTACAAGCTGAAAATACAATAACAGAGTCGCAATTAGTGTCTACAGATAGACCTGTTGAAATAAAGTTTGAATACACGGGTTCGGGAGACGTGCCTGTTGTTTGTGAAGTTCAATGTTGGGGTAATGTTGATGGTCTTTGGACACAGGTAGGTAGCCCTTTATTCGCTAATAGGAGGTCTGAAACACCGGCTACAAACCCTAAATTTACTTTAGATTTTTCAGACGTAATTGGTAGGGTAATAGGTGATGTCTTTAAAAAAGAGTATGAAGTTAGTGGGACTACTTCACAAACTTGGATTCCTGCAACTGACTCTATAGCTACAACTGAACAATTAAACGATTCAGCCAACCCTGACGCTGCAGGTGGTACTTATTGTTATTTCTTCGCTACAGCTTGGGCTTTAAACAATGCTGGCGTATTAGAAAGAACCGATGAAGAACATATTCGATGGAATCCTGAGGGTAAATATATTGTTCCTGTTTCTGTTATTTTACCACCAAGCCATCTAAATACTGATAGTGTTTTTAGTAATTTACTTACTAATGCTTCCACACCTAAAACAATAGATGGAGTTGTTGACGCAAGAGTCCATGCTTATGCGACTCAAGCAGGTAAAAAAAATTACGCTACAAATTGCCCTAGAGGATTAAGAAGAAAGATTCCTCACGGAGCTCCTATGGCTTTGGGAATTTTAGTATATAGTAAAGGCTCAGGTTTTGGTTTTGTTAGTGGGGTTTCCGTAGAATTAGCTGCTGGTGGAACTCAAGTAGGGGATACATCTTTAAATGTACCTACAACAACACCTGCTTCGGGTGGAGCTTTTTTTAGAACCTATTTACAGTCTATGTCTGCCATAGGGGCTCTCCCTGCGAGCGCTAGTAGTTGGAATGATTTGAGACCTAGCTTTAGTATGAGGCTGCAGACTACATCCGCTCCTGCAGGGACTTTAATGGATGAGTTGTTTTTTGAATTAATTGAGCACCCAATAAGTAATGAGGTTTTTAGAGAAAGGTCTAAAATGATTTATTGGATAAACGATTTTAATTGTTTAGACTTTTTAGTTTTTGATGGGGGAACTAAAATATCTTATAAGTCAACATCTACAACCTACACAACAAATAAAGATTTTTTAAGTAGAAGAAACACAAATAGGAGTACTTTTAGAGCTCAAACGGAAGAAATTATTGAAATTAAATCTCCTTTACTAAACAAAGATGGATTAGATTGGTTGTCAGAAATAGGTAGAAGCCGAAGAGTTTTTGAGTACGATTTCAACGCTAAAGATTTCGTACCTATAAATATAACAAAATTTAAAATATCATCACTAGATACTGAAAGGGGAGCTAACTTTGCTGAGTTAACTTATATTAAGGACATAATATCCACAAAGTAATTATGAGTAATATATTAAAAATAGTATTAAACGAGGGAGCTGGTGGTTCAACTGAAAGTTTTTGGTGGGAAACCTCTACAGCCGAGTTCGATGTTATGTCTAATTATGATTTTGACTTTACCTACAATACGTCTTTAGGGTATAACGTTCCATTAAGTTGGACTATGAATGACTTCCTTCCGTTAGGTTGGGGTGAGCAATGGGGTGTGTTAGATGTAAATTCTGATAGTTGGACTCCTGCAGTTTATACTTTACCAACAAATAGTGATTTACCACTTTCTGCGGCAGCCTCATGTTTTTGGCGTTTTCAAGGTGGCGGTATAAAATTCCACATGGATAGCATTAACAATAATGGCTTACACTCAACAGGAAATGATGTAGCTATTGAACTTTATCCAACGTCCAATGACCCTAGCGCAAGTTATAGTTGGTATTACGCGCTCGCGGGTTTTGGGGGTGCGTTAGCTCAACACAAAATAATGCCGTCTATAATTTGGCAGACAGGTACAAGCTATAATGCTTCTAATGAAGGAATTACTTTTCCTGCTGAAACGGTAGAAAGGGTTCATAGCGATGAATTTGATTACTTACCTGAGGTTTACGGCGTTATGTCTACCCAATCGTTTTTACCATTTTCTTATGGAATTACTCCTGATACTCAAATAGATATATTTCAATACTATAGGATAATAAGTTTTTGTAGTAAATGGGCTGAGGTTTATAATTACAAAAGTTACAACGCTTATAACGGCTTCACTACAAGTAGCTTGGAAACGAATAGCTCAAATAAGATAGGTGCTTTAAGGCTTAGTTGGCCTGATGCCGCATCTGAAGTAGGAATTAATAGAGGTTGGAATTACATTAATAATGATTATCTACACAAGTGGAGGGGTATGACTCTCGCAGGAAACACTATTGATGAAAACTTTGTTAGCATAACCGCTGCAACTTGGTCGCAATATATGCCCTCTAATGGTCTTCATTCTGACCCTCAAGACTACTATGAAGTATTGGATAATAATAATTTATTTCATTTTAGTGACCCTGCAAATATATACGCAGCCAATCAATGGCATCCTGATGTAGTAACAGGTGGTGTTTATGGTTCTCAATACAATAAAATTTATGAACCTACAATTTTTGGATTAGACTGTTTTACTGATGAAGCTCAAGACAAGTGTTATGTTAGAGTTCTTTTAGAGATGTCTTTTCCTACTATACCTCACGCAACTTTAGATAACTCAGAACAAGTTCTTACTGAAAGCTACATCAATGGAACTGATGATTGGACTTCAACACCAACAGGTGAATTTACTAATGGGGCTATAAGCGGAGAAGCTTGGGCTAACGGCTCTACAGCAACACCTCCCGCTCAATTATTAGGGGCAGGAGTTTGGTATAATCACCATGAAAACGGAGTGCAAACAGGAGAGTTTTCACCTCAATCTGTAACTCTTGTTAATGGAAACTTAAGATTAAAAAAGACTGGAGATAATTCTGCAATACCAACAATGTGTTGTAATGTTGAACTATACTCATCTCGCACGTATAGAGTGTTTTTTAAGGTTTCTAGGGCAACGCCTATGTCTCAAAATAATGACAACAGCTTTGAGGTTTCTATTTGGGATAGCTCAAATACAACAGTAGAAGAATATTTGATAGCTAAACGCAAGATAAACCTTGATGGTTCGACTCAAAATGTAGCCAATAGTTTTAATTCAAACAACTACACTAACCACAATACATTAGCTATAAACTTTAACACACCTGAAATACCTAGACATATAGCTTCTGTTAGTAATAATAACCCGACTAATTCAGCAAACAAAGGGAATTATAAAATCAGAGTAATGTGTACGGGTAAGGTTTCAAACTTTGAATTACACCTTGAATACATTAGGTTTTCTAGTAATGTTACAGGCTTAACTTATGAAAATATAGACTACGTTGCTAGTAGATTTTTAGAACCTAGAGGTCTTTGTGACAACCAAATAAGTATAGTTCCAAGTTATATTAATTCTTACATTCCTTTCACGTTAACTACAGCTTTAGGTAAACATAAAAATATACCTGACAGTAGTATAAATTATACTGCCGTTGAAAATTCTAACGGTTATGCTATTAAAGTTACTGCCGCTAATAATAACCAAAATAGCACTTGGTTGAAAATACAGTCAACTGTCTCGTCAACCGTTAATAATCTTGCTCTCACATCTGCCGCTCTTAATGGCATAGATAATAATGGGAGCTTAAATGTTACACTTAATGGTAACACAGATTGTACAGCAACAACAGTGTTCCCTTACGAAATATTAGATGAAACGAACTCTTTTTCTGACGGCGTAGTTACCCTTCCAGGCAACTACTCTTTTGCTTTTCTTACTTTTAGTATGAAAATCAAAAATGTATCAGGTTGGCAAGGTAAGGTAGTAAAAGTAACTTTAATAGACCAAACAGGAGCAGATGTATTAAGTATGTGGAACGTAGCTTTATCAGATACTGTTACATTACCTACAAACGGGAACTCTACAAGTGTATACATATCATCTAATAGTTTTGGTTCTCCTACTATAAATTCAGTCCCTGTAGATTTAACAGGAATAACTAGTCTTGGTGTCAAAATAGACTCTCTTGAATTTCCCGGCGGGAGCTCAGACGAACTTCAGTTTTTAACGCCCAATATTGGCGCTATACTTGATATTCAACCTGCAAGTCAAGTTCAAGGTATAAGTGATGTTGAGTGGATTCCTTTTAATCCTCAGGAGGTTGGTATTATTGGTGATTATTCAAATGCTAATTCAAGTTCATACGGTACAGCTCAAACTAGAAAAATCAAAAGCACTTTTCTTTCTCAAGAAGCTGATGCAGATAGCTATCATTTCAGCCCACTTAGTAAACTTAAAGGGGACTCACAAGGGTTTTTTGATGAGCAAGAGGTTATTCACGTTAACGGTAGGTTGAAAGTTGCAGGTTCTGAGTTAAACATTTTCGCGAACACTCATAAATATAAAGAAAGCGGATATTCTGCTGTTAGAGCAAAAATACATGCTATAAGGATTCTTTCAAATGAAAACTCATACATAACTAGAGAGGATGAAGTGTTGTCTGTAAATGGTGGTAGTGGTATAAATATTTATTGGAATCCAACTGATGCTAACGCAGTTACGCTTCAACCATACATAACTTTAGATGTTTCTAGTTTTATAAATGTATCGGGAAATGTTGATATTGGTATTCAAGGAACTACACCTGAGATAAATATAGAAATAAGTAAGTGGACTAACGCAGGCTCAACAACTGCGTCAGACTTATTAATTCGCTCAGGAAATAATGTTAAAGTTTTAACTCCAAGCGTAGGTGTTCATACTTTTTCACTTGAAATGGGTTCTGAAATTATTGAAATAGCACCAACAGCTATTAACCCTACTTATACTTTTTGGGATAATGAAACCCCTCAATCATCTAAAGGTTGCGATATAGCCATTAACAAAATAACCTACCAAAACGGAAATGACGTTGTTAACATTTACACATCACCTGATAATGACGGTCAAGGTTTAAGGGTTTTATCAAACGAACCAACAACAGTTCCTCAGAGTACTGCAAAGCATAGATATTACGTTTTATCTAATACAGATGCTCAAATTCCGGGAACTGCTAACGCGGCTACAACTCCATTTGTTTTAATTGGAACACCTGCAGACCCCATACCAACAACTGGATTAACTTACGAGGATGGTCATCAAAACACGCTAGATATTTTTGCTTGGCATCTTCCTACAGCTATTGCATACGGTTTTGCTTATATGGACGTAGCTATGACTAGTGATTTAGGTCAGTGGTATTTACCAAGTAGGGATGAGTTGACTCAAGCTGTAGCAATTTTAGGAGCGACGGGCGGCTTATTAGATGGGTATACCTACCCTTCAGGAACGCACCATTGGACTTCAAGTAGAGGTACTGTAGATAGTACAAAAATGTTCCATGTCCGAATTGACCAAAACCCTACAGTAGGACTTGAAGATGCTGTTACAGACGGAAACCTTGTAAGGTTAGCTATGAATTTTGAGTCTTTTGTTGACTACTCTGTAGGTCAATCAATTTCAGGTGGTACTATTTGGAAAAAAGAGGCTTTAGCTGCTCCCGTACAAACTTTAAAAATAATTAAAACAGTTGATGAAATACCTGATTCATCTAGTCCATATATTAATAATAATAGCTTTGGTTGGTTACTTAATGCAGGTCTAGGTATTGGTGGAGAAGAGAATTTAGCTTATTTTAATGCTCTTGTAAGCAACTCTAGCAGCCCTAATGATGGTCTTACAAATACTAATAACTTAAGTAATTTACTACCTTCAACTTCAGGTACTGACTATATTTATGAAGTTGCTACAAGCTCTACTCAAGACGGTGATAGTAATTGGTATATTCCTTCAGAGTTTGAATGGTTGAAGATAAACGCTAACGTAGGTTATGGTTTAGACCCTACAGACCCTTTGTATGATGCTGTAAACTTTACCGACACTAATCTGAGTAATGAGAATGACAACGTGTTTTACACTTCAACACTTAAACCTGTAACTCAGTATTTGTATTTTCTCATATTTAAAGCTAGAATTCCGTTTCAGGAAATTGCACAAGATGGGATTGTTGGTTTGTCTCCAACCTCAACTAATTTTAGACTTAGATTAACCCGAACTGTTGAAGTTGCTAACTTCACGGGTAGTATTGGCGATAGTTACGGAACTGATGCTATAATATATGATATAATACCTAAAGGAGAGGGGTTAGTACCCCCTTCAATAGAAAGGTGGTTTAATACAATTCAGCTGTTAAGTATGGCGGGATTAGACACTACTTGGGGTGAGTTAAATGAAATTAAGATAGAATACTCTCTTGACGGAATGAACCCTTACAACGGAACTTTATTATCTCATAATCTTGCTCAACCTACAGAAGAGGTTCATCAAACATATCAACCCTCAGGTGAGTTAAGTTATTATCAATACCCTACAGAGATTGATTTAATAACAGGAACTAGTTTTCACACAATAACTCAAGCTGAGGGGGTTTCTAATCAAGATATATTAAATGGTAAATATATTGGCTTTAAACTAACCTTTACTAACACTGATGCTAATCAATACTTAAATATAAATCTTAGATACATTAAGTTACACTTAAAACAACTGACCTCTAACAGTTCAATAGAACACGATATAAGAAAAGAGGTTGTGTTAGATTTATATGACCAAGATAATTTCTCATCAACATACTGCGTTAAAGATTTTAATAATTTAGATAAAGGAGCTTCTGACTACACTAAGACTTTAAAAATACCTGCAACAGCGTCAAATAAAACAGCTTTTGCTTCAACGTCCAATATGAAAGGAGGGTATCTTAAAGATGTGTATGAAGGTGTACCTGCTAATATTTACGCAAACGGAGTTAATGTTTTTAAAGGTTTAGCGTTTTTAAATAAGGTAACTTATAGTGATAATGCAAAACAACAAGATTTAGAGGTTATATTTAGAGGTGGTAATGCTTCTTGGTTTAGCCTTTTAAAAGAACTTAAGCTACAAGATATTCCAAACATGAATAGGACAAGGGAATACTCTATGTCTAGGGCTTTTGCTCAAAATTATGAACCTCAAGAGATTCTTCTTCCTTTAATTGATAAAGGTAAACTGAAACAACACGAAACTAATGTAACATATTTAGATGTAGAAAACTTAACACCTGCATATAGAATATCTAATATAGTTGACTACATATTTAAACATATAAATTATAGTTTATCTAGTAATTTTATGGGTAGTGATGGTGAGTTTTCAGGCTTTGAATTTACGAATGAGTTTAACTCTATGTTCAAGAGTTTTATAGCCGTTACTCCGCCCGCAAAAATTCCTGAAAGTCAAATTGAAAAATCAAAAATAAAACTTTCATTTAATAATGCAGGCTACAAATCTAAAAGAGCTGTTCAAACAAATATGGGCGCTACTTGGGTTGGAAACCATAATGTGAGTGATTATTATTTCCATAGAACACCTTTACTTAAATCGTGGGGTAATCATCAGTTCAATAATGTTGCTGTAGACTATAGGCCTTTAAAATTTACAGATACACAGTATTTAAACGAGAGCGGTGGTTCAACGGTAGATTTAAATTCAGGTTTAGGCTCAGGTCAATATATTGGAGTTGGTGTTAATTCTGGAATTGATGGTCAATTTGCTCCAGCACCGCTCAGTTGGGGAAGTGTGTCTGACGCGCCTAACGTTAGTTCTTTAGTTGCTACAGCTATAACTGTTCCTCGTTCGGGGTACTACGATGTAAATTCGTACTCTAGGGTTAGTTTTTATAGAGATAGTTTTTTATATAACTATTGGAGTATTATTGATAGCATTGACCCTTACGCTATTGATGGTGGGCTTATAGAGTCTAACACTTATAGAGCGGGGATAAAGAAAACATCTAAATTTACAATTTTATTAGTTCCTTACAACGCTGCAGAGAACGACGTGTATATAAACGAGAAGTCATTTTATGAATCTTACTTCCGTAGAACAGATGATTCTACTTTTGAATATGAAAACGATGAAACTCACCTTAATCATCATGTTTCTATAAAGCAAAGACAATATTTAAAAGAGGGTGAGCTTTATTACCCTGTAGCTTTTAATGTAGAGAAGATAAATAGAGATGCTTACAACCAACAAATGGATGAGTGGTTTAATGAAGGCGACACTAGTTCTTATGCTTTATCTCAAGTAATTGATAGCCTATTAGTTAGTGGTGGTGATATAAAATATATTCATAGAGCTTTCTTTATAATAAACGAATGTAATATTGATATTTCCTTATCTGAATCTCCTATTGAAAGGACTTGGACTGCTTTTTATAAAGGTCACGCTCACCCTCAGATTTCTTTAGCAGACATTTTACCTGAGATAACAGCTTTAGAGTTTATTTCTGAAATATCTAAAATGTTTAATTTAATTTGGACTACAAATGAAATAACAAGAAGTGTAAAAGTAGAGCCTTATAATAGCTTTTATCCAATGAATAAAGAGGATTATTTAAGAGATTTTATTGATTGGACTGACATAGCTTATATTAAAGAGCAAAAAGTAAATAGCGTTTTACCTTCAATATTAAAATATGAATTTGCTAAAGACTCTTCCGATAAAACATCTACTAGCGATGTATCATCAGAGAGTTTCGTTAATTTTGGTAATATATCTTTAAATATAAACCCTTCAAATTCTATAGAGAAAAAGGTAGGTTTAAAAGTTTTTTCTACAGCTAGAATGGCTAAAGCTTACGATATATTTACTAACGCTACAAACGATGTTTCAAATGAAGTTAATGTAAGCGAAAAGAGAGGTATATATTTAATGAGAGTTTACGGTGAGGATAAATTTACGGGATATGTAAGTAATACATTTAAACCTGATGATTTAACCACCTTTAATCATAAGTTTTCATCAACTCAAGGTAGGTTAACTATGTTAGAGTTGTTAGCAGAAAATGGATTACCATCAAATATGTTAACGGGTAGTGCTATATCTTACGCAAGCTATAATGCTCCTTTTGATAGTTCTGAAGATTATGATATGTCAATGGGTTTAAGTGGGGTTTTAAGGGTTGATACAGCTTATACTTACAATGATTTTAACCCAAACATGCCTACTTTAACCTTTACTAATAAAGCGCCTAGTAGCGTGGGTTCTGACTTAAATCTTGGTCTTTACAACACATATCATAAATCTCAAATAGAGATGTTAAAATTTGCTGACAAAATGGTTGTCGCTGAAGTTAATTTAACTCCTGCAGATATAAATAATTTAGATTTCTCTAAACCAATAAAAATAAATAATGATTATTACATTATAAATAAAATAAAAGATTATAAACCGACAGGGGAATCTGTAACAAAAGTAGAGTTACTATTAATACACCCAAGAGGAAGTAAAGAAACATTATAGTTATGGCAATATCACAGCACAATATAGATTTAAACATTAATGGTTTAAACCAATTAAAAACCTATCAAACTCAACTTAGGCACGCTGCTAAAAGAATGAGAGAGTTAACTGCGGCTCAAGCAAAAAGAGAAGCTAAAGGTCGAACAGACACAAAGGTTTATAAGCAACAAGCTAAAACTTTAGCAAATTACTCTGCAAAACATAAGCAACTTAAGGGTGATATTGATAGAACAACAGAGAGTCTGCGTAAAAACGCTACGATGATGAATCATCAAAACACCTCTACAAAAAAAGCTGCTAAGAACTCTAAAAACTTAGGTAAGGCTATGGCTGTTATGGGTTTATCTATAGCTGGGGCTGCTATGGCTGTAAGAAGATTAGTTACATTTATGGTTAGCTCTTTAAAGACTTTTGCGGAGTTTGAGAAAGGCGTAAAGAATGTTACTACATTATTATCCGCTAGAGATGCAGGTATATTTAGAGGTGATTTATTTAAAGGTTCTTTAAACATAAGTAAGCAATATGGTTTTGCTTTGAAAGATGTTAATAAAGCTATGTTTAACGCTGTTTCTGCGGGGGTAAAAGCAGGTGATGCTGTAAAGTTTTTAAACGAAGCATCTGTATTAGCTATAGCGGGTGTTACAGATTTAAAGTCTGCTACATTGGGTTTAACAACTGTATTAAATGCTTACGGAATGGAAATGACTGAGGCTGATAGGATTTCCGAAATATTATTTACTACTCAAAAGTTTGGTGTAACCACTGTAAGTGAATTATCAAAAGCGATTGGTGTTGTTGTTCCTTTTGCTGCGGCATCAGGAATATCTATGGAAGAGTTAGGAGCATCCATTGCTGTTACTACTCGTTCAGGTTTAGATGCTGCCAAAACAGTTACAGCCCTTCGTGCCGCTATATCTCAAATGCAGAAGCCTGCTGCTGAATCTAGGGACTTGTTTATTAAGTGGGGTATACCTATTGGTGCTGCTCAAATGAAAGCCGTAGGTTATACAGAGACGTTAAGAAGGCTTAACAAAGTTTATAAAGAAAGCCCTAGAGATATAGAGCTTATGTTTGGTAACGTTCGTGGTCTTACAGCTATATTTTCTTTAGCGGGTGAAAATGCAGAGCAATACGGAACTATATTAGAACAAGTAGTAACCGATACAGGAGACGCTTCTTCAGTTCAAAAAGGTTTAGCTGAAAATACAGACTCCGCAGCTATGGAGTTAGCAAGACTTGGGACAGCTTTTGATAATTTAAAAGTAGCTATAGGTGATAACGAAGGTATAAGAAACTTTGTGAAAGAGTTGACTGACCTTTTAAATATATTAGGTAGTGATAAAGTAAGTAGCGCAGAGAAACAAACGACTGGCTTAATGTGGGCTCTTGATAAGTTTGGTAAATTCTTTACTCTACTTGGGCCAAAAACGTATTCGATAATGCCCGAAGATTTAATAGAGTTTGATGAAAATAGTAAAGGTGCTTGGGGTACTGTAACAGAAAAAATACTATCGGATGAAGAAAGGGAAGAAGCTTTAGCTAAATTTGATGAGTTTGAAGAATTGCTTTTTAACGAAAACGAGAAAATTACAAACATATTAGCAAACTTAGGTTATGGTTATAAGAATATGGGAGAGGAAGGGACTGCAATGGCTCAACTTGAACCAATGTCACCTATGGATATAGATGCGGATATGATTGAAGAAATGGAGAGATATGTTTCTGCAGCTAATCAAATAAATCCTCAGATATGGCAAGAACAAATGGATAAAGAGCTTAGTTCGATAGATGAGATGATAAACCCCCTTAAATTGTTTTTAGACTCAAAAGCAGCTTTAGAAGAAGGTGCTCGCAAGAAAACTGAAGAAGGTAATAAATTAGCAGGTGAACAAGCTCAAGCTTTTGATAAAAGAGAATTAGAAAAAAGACAGAATACAATAGAGGCTATCAATAAAATAAAAATGGATGCTCTTCTTACGGATGAATATGCTAATGAAACAAGTTTAAAAATAAGTAAAGCTAAGTTAAAAGAAATAACAGCTCTTGAAGAATCTTTAAGTGAAGTAAATAAAGATGGGGTTTTAGTAAGAAAAGCTAACGCAGAACAAATTCAAGCAATAGAAAACGAAAAAGCAGCCATTATACTTAAGATAAAACAGCAAACAATAATAAACGAAAGAAAGAATACTAAGGCTTATGATGACGCTGTCATAAAAGCTAAGACTGAGATGGAGCAAAACATTCATGATATAACTTTAAAAGGTATCAAGGATGGTGAAGACGCTGACGGTATAAAATTAAAAACCCTTTCTGAAAAGAAAAAGTTTTACGATACTATTTTAGGTTTTGCAGGTCAAACAGAAAACACTTATGCTGACACTCTTAAAAATCTAAGTAAAATAGAAATAGACTTTCTTAAATTAGGGGATAAGATGGATGTAAAAGACACCCCTCAGTATCAAAGAACAAAAAGAGAGGCTTTACTTCATTTCTCTGAGTTTAAAGCTAAAATACAGAAGCAAGAAATTAACGAAGAAATAACATCGTTTGAGGCTAGAAAAAAAATATTGAAAGCAGAGTTTGAAATGTATCAAGCTTTACATCAAAATGAGGGCGCTTCTCATAAAGAAAAGATTAAGAGTAAGTCTAAAATGACTGAAATAGAAGTTGAGCAAATGAGAAATGAGTTTAATGAGTTTCAGTTAATTGAAGACCAAAAAAATGAAATAAGAATGCAAGGGCTTCAAATGGCTGCTGATTTTGCTCAACAACTAAGTGATGCGGGTATGAATAACTTTCTACAACGACAAGAAAAAGAAAAGCAGTCGTTGCAAGATAAATTAGACGCTGGTTTAATAAGTCAAGGAAGTTATGATAAGAGAATGGAGGCTATGGAGAAAAAAGCCTTTGAAAGAAAGAAAAAACAAGAGCAAAGTAACGCTGTGATAGCTTATGTAATGGAGTTAGCTAACATAGCTGTTCAAGCCGCAGCTAATAAAGCAAACGCTTGGACTTGGGGTACTGCAGGTTTAAAACAATACGCTGCCTTAGCTGCTATAGCCTCAGCTAGATTTATAGCGACAACAGCATCAATAAGTGCTCAAAAGTATGCTGATGGGGGTATGGTTTACGGAAACTCACACGCACAAGGAGGAGAAAAATTTGCTGTAGGTGGTAGAGTTGTAGAGTTAGAGGGTGGTGAAGCTGTTATAAATAAACGAAGTGCTTCTATGTTTAGAAACGAATTGAGCGCTATGAATGTAGCGGGCGGTGGAGTTGATTTTAGTAGAGGTGTTTCTCGGGAAAGGGGAATAGATTATGGTTTGTTAGCTAGCCTTATTGGTGAGAACACAAACGTTGTTCTTCCTGTAGAAAGTTTAAATGAAGTACAAAATAAAGTAAAAACAATAGAGGATGGCTCAAGATTCTAAAGACCACGTTCAACAGTTTAGTGGTGAGTTAATAGATAAGATAACTAATTTGTGTGGGAAGAATTCGTCTTTAGTAGTTAACACACTATATAATGAGGGATTGTTAGATAATAATTCTATAAGGAATTACCTTATAAGAAAAGACTTTGATGATGCTTTAAAAAATAATAATACAGACTTGATTAAACATATATTTATAGACTTATCTGATAAGTACAATATATCTATACGTCAAACTCAAAGAATTGTATATGATTACGTTAAAAAAAAGTGTCAATAAATGGCAACACTATAAATATCTAAATACTTATATTTGCAGTAATGGAAAATCTATACGAAAATAAGTCTTGGTACGCAATACCTAATATAGAGGCTAAAGGTGGTAAATCAACGCACATACACATATATGACGAAATAGGTGTGCACGGTGTTACTGCTAAAAGCTTTTTAGAGGACTTAAAAGATTTGAAAGGTAAAGATATAACTGTTCACATTAATAGTGCGGGTGGGGATGTCTTTCAAGGTCAGGCAATCTATTCAGCTTTAAAATCTTACACAGGTAAGGTAACTGTAAAGATAGAAGGTTTGGCTGCATCTATGGCTACCATAATTGCTTTAGCGGGTGATAGAATTGAAATGACGGCGAATAGCTTATTCATGATTCACAGTCCTATGAGTAATGTGTTTGGTAATAAATCTCAAATGCGTAGACAAATAAATGCTTTAGAAAAAGTAGAAAGTACTATGCTTAATGTTTATTCTAAAAGAACTAAGATGTCTGATGATAAGATTAATCTTATGATGGAGACTGAAACTTGGTTATCAGCAGATGAAGCATTAGAGATGGGGTTCGTAGATGAAATTATTGGAGCTGTTAAAGTTGTAGCTAAATATGATATGACTGGCTTCACAAACAAATCAGCAGAAGATATATTAACAACGTTCAATGTAAATGAACAAAAAACAGAGACAAAAATGGATGAGGCAACTATGAAAAATTGGTTCACTGAAATCAAAAACCTAATTATAGGTAAAGCCGAAGAGGCTGAAAACGCAGCGCAAGAGCCTGCCGTAGAAACAGAAGCGAAAACTCCTGAAGTTGACGTAGATGATTTAAAGGCTCAATTAAGTGCTATGACAGAAGAGAGAGATGCTCTTTCTCAGAAGTTAAGCACTCAAAAAGAAAAGTCAAATGAATCC
>VTLG01001034.1_pt1 | contig 20727 bp, 31 predicted proteins | sample 4694571 | NCBI WGS metagenome assembly VTLG01 (sample SAMN12604809, study PRJNA352737) | marine metagenome | biome: ENVO:00000447; feature: ENVO:00000209|ENVO:00000569|ENVO:01000036; material: ENVO:00002151; isolation source: viral sequences binned using virsorter ... | reverse complement strand
ACTTTTTCTTTTTATCTGCTAATGTACTTGGGCAAATATTATAATATGAACAAATTTTACATTCATAGTCTTGGTATGGAACTCCTTCCCAATAACCCGGTTTTAATTCGTCCTCAAAATGTTTACCTACATCTTCTAGTGTTTCATTAACAGTTACCCAGTATTCCAATGCTTTTTCTATGTATTCTGGACTAACTAATTGTTCTCTCCAAATACTGTCATTCTTTTTGTACCATATCAAATACATTTCTATTTTACTTACTTTGTATTTTTGATTTATACCTAAAGCATATGTACCTAACTGGTATTTATAGTTTCTACCTGCATTAGCTTTTCTGTTTTCTATTCTACCAAACACTGTTGTCCATGTGTACATAGCTGCTGTTTTTAAATCCCAAAGTGTAAACTTATTTTCTTCCACATTGAGTTTACCTATATCATAGGTTCCAACTACATTTAATTCTTTCAGTTCTATCTTATCTTCTAAGAACACCTGTTCATTGCCATCACTGTTTACATCTTCATAATGAGCAATGGCATCTTCTATGTCTTTATGTACTATTGTTCCTAATCTTAACAACCTCTGTACTCTTTTATCTTTTGCATCTTGTGGAAAATCATAGTAGCTATACATTTGTTTTCTTAAACAGGTGCCAGCGGATGAAGCGTGAAACACTTCTTTATCACGTTCTCGTAAGTTTTCTTTCTGTACCAGATAGGAATGGTATAACGATTCAATATCCATTTGTCTCTCCTATGAACTCTCTAAATTTAACAATATCTTCAGTTAGAATCAATTGATATTTGGTTTATATTATAAATTTACCCGAAAATAGACCTAAAGCAAAGCCTAACCATGCTGATATAGCAATAAGTTTTCTGGCAAAGTTTAAATCTTTTTTAAGACCATTTATAACATTATATGGATCAGTTTTATTCATTTAGCTCACCGCGCTTTCTTTTCTAGCGGCGTCTGTCTCTTCTCTATTTAACCTTGTTTCCATACTATGAACAAACATTAAACTGTCTATTAACTTTGGTACAGATTCAATGTTCATTGAAACTTTTTCTTTTGAATCAAAATATTCTATATGTAACAAACCATCATTTGATACAACTACAATATCATTTGACCCATATTTTGTAAGCGGTGTTACTCTGTCTCTTTTTGGTGTTGGTATTATTGGACTTACTTTTATTCTTACCTTTGTCATTATTTCCTCAATATTAGTTTGCAAGTATCCATAACAATTAGTACATCTTTACCTCTGTCTATAACATCTACTACCTTGTCAGGATATTTGTCTATTATGTCTTTAATGTCTACTCTAGTTAAACTCCACTCTGCATCTGGAACTTCATCATAGTCAATCATATTGCGTCTCTCATTGTGTTTAATTTAACTTTGTCTTTTGAGTTATAATTATATATATACTCAATTTGTTCAAGATGATCTCTCATATCAGAGCATCTCAACATTTTACTAGATAAATACTCTAGTTTAGCTATCATTCTTTCATGTTTATATTCTGAATTAGTAAACACTACAAAGAAAGCTTCGATAAATCTAGCCTGTTTGTTAAAGCTGATATATCTTCCTAAAGAATCTGTGGCATCTCCAAAGTTATTTGCTAATGCCCAAGACCTTGTTATCTTCAGCTCTCCTCTTTTAAGTTCATGCAGTTTAGCACTTCCTCTGTCACCACATAGTATGATAAGAGCTGCTGACGGTGGAAATCCATATCTTTTCATGTATCCTACAAACTTTTTGTATTCATGTACACCTATTGAAGTATAATGGTGCAAATAATCTGTAATCTTCCATGAATTTTGTAAACTTGCAGCTGTTGGAATATCATCAAGCTCAATATCATCATTTACCTGATAATAGAACTTCTCACCTTCTAGTTTACACGATAAAAATCTGTGTTGTCCATCAACAATGGGAAATTTAGTGCCATCTGTTCCATATCTCTTTTTACCGGCTTCCTTACTATTAACAATGATATGATAACCACTGGTAAGGTTCTTAGTTTTAATTCTTTCCCTCATTCTGTCAACCTTTGTTGGATTGATTGGTCTGTTTGAATCAATTAGCTCAAACATATCATAATTTGATGTTTGTATTATTCTCATTGCTATTACTCTCCTTTTATTCGTTATTTTAACCTAATTAGTTGCAGGGGAGGGATTCGAACCCCCGACCTTCAGGTTATGAGCCTGACGAGATGCCACTTCTCCACCCTGCTATATTAATAATGGAAGGCCACCATGACTGGTGTGGAAGGAGGAGGTAGTAAGTCACAGCAGCCTTTAAATTATGTGATTGCTACTGTCTCCCAGACTTGATTTTCCTCATCCTTTATTTGTTCCTTAACCTCACAATCATTAAATGGAACTTGACCTCTTGTGAAATACTCACAATCCTCGATATGATCCTCATTAATATACTGGTCAACTGGTTTTGCTACTATCCTAATCATATTTCTCCTCCTGTTTTCTTTTATTCCTAATTTTGATTCTTTTACGTTGAGCTGCTGTTCTACCTTCTTTCTTGAACTTATCATTCAACAACAATCTCTTACGTTTACGGTCTTTTGCTTTACTATTTGGCATCTTCTACCTCCATAGCTTTCTCAATGGCTTCCATTTGATCAGCATAACCTTCTTCACCAGGTGATATAGTACAGCCAGGTATTTCTGGTTTAGCATCTTCTACCTTTGATGGACGTAAATCATGATATGCTTCAAACATTTCATCTACATCGTGTTCTAATAGTTTTATATATTCAATTGCTTTCTTCAGCGATTCATCTATCATTAATTTAGCATCTTTATATCCTCTAACATAGTCATCAGTAGGTTTCATCTTCCACAAATATCTTCGCATACTTTCTAATGATTCTATTATATTTTCTTTAATGCACCTCCTTTTGTGCTTCCTTATTGGTCTTATTTGGTAATTTAGTAATTATGTTATTAGACATATCGGACAGAATATGATAATGATTATCACACAGCTCAATACCAAATATGTCTATGGTAGGTTTATTCTTACACTGACCCCTGTCACCGTTAATTGAACATTTTGCAGGAATAAATATACTTTTATTCATGTTACCTCCTGTTTGTTAAAATAATTGATGTTCAGTTGAAATTATAAGTATTGTAACAACTACTCCTAATAAGAATCCCAACATACTGCTGAGATATATATAAAATCTTGTATCATCATTCATACTATCTCTCCCAATCCTCCATTTTATAACGTCTTTCCCAAATATATTCAGGTCTACCATAAACACCTTCTTTTTTATTATCAGTCTTAGATAGCAGGTTAGAGCTAGTAAGATTTGTTATACTCCTTCTTATTGATGTTATTGGTACATTTGAATCTCTGAAATAAATCCATACTTCAGAAGGTGTTCCTTTGCCATGTTCGTAGAAATATTCCATGACTTTATCATCTTGAGACTTTGTCTTCTTCCAAGAAACTTTGAGCTGTTCACCTTTTTGTCTTGTTGTATTATAATATGCCATTCTACCTCCTATTTAATTGTATGTGATAATGTATTAGCAATAATCTTCTCAACTTCAATATTTGTTAAGCCTTTATCTTCCATAGCTTGAATATATCCAGCAACATACGATGAAGCATACTCTGACGTACCACTTACTTTAATATACTTTGACTGTTTATCACCTGATTGTCTATCACAGGTTATCTTGAAATTAAACTCGTAATAAGTTTCCATTTGATGTTCCATACTACCTCCTAGTTAATTGGTTAAAAGATGTGGGAGACCATATTATAGGAGCGGATTAACCGACACCTTGCCAATATGGTAAGCTCATAATTGCTTATTGTTTGGCTTCGACCAAACGTCACCGTACCTACGACAACGATACGTTTATACTCGCTATGCCTACGAGTCCATGCTATCGTATCTCCCTTTAGATAGCTGATGATTAATAGTTCAGCTTAATAACTTTTACTGCATAAGATTCGTGAGTCATCGAACTTCCCAATTGATGTATTACTACGTCATAAGGACAAGTTATTTTAACATGATCATTGCTTATCATCTTGAATACTGTACCGTCCGTAGTTGTATGTGGTCTAATGTATTGAACATTAGCAAGATTAATGGTATAACTATGTGATTTGATTAATGTCATACTACCTCCTGAGTTATTGCCCAAGTGATGGACAGATTACGATATATATACTAACAATGTGTGCGCTGATCTATGCTAACCAACAAAGGCAGAATGCACAACTGCGCTATATATTAGCACAAACCAGCACAACACAGTGTTAAAATAAGGGCCGAAGCCCCTATTTTGCTAGCTTACCTACCTTGACTGGCTTGTCTTCCTCGTCAATGTAGACTGCTTTCCAGCCATGAGCTTTCGCTACATCGTTGAGTATGCGCAGGTCAGCAGTGGCAGCACGTAGGATGTCATTCTTACTGGATACTGAGCCAGTAAAACGGTTCCATTCACGCTTCACGCCAGCCTTAGCAATGTCATCGAGCATCTGCTCCCATATGGCATTGGCCCTCTCGAGCAGGGCATCTCTAGTTAATTTGGCCATGGAGGCCTCCTTTCAGGTTGTTAAGAGTTAATTAAATATAATTAAATGAAATTTAACGAAAATTCGTATTACGAAATCCCCCGAATAGGGGGTATATAGTGTAAAAAGGACGCACATCAAAATGGTATAATTTTTCTCCTAAAGCACTTGGGCAATTAATAGTTTGATACAGTTTTGTTTTATTCTTACCTTATAGGGTGGCAGGGGGAGGAAATATAAAGGAGATAATAAAAAAATGAATCCAGATATACCTAAAAATGAATCAAGAAAAAGTAATTCCAAGGCTAATACTCGCATGGTTAGTGGGAACGTTTATTATAATGCCGATACGACATGTGTCACCAATAGCTTTTTATACGATATGTGCGATACTTCTATGGATAGCGATATACAAATTGTCTATGTCTGATGAAAAAACCTGATAAATTCGTTTATCCAGCAGGTTTATTAAGAGTGGTTGATGGTGATACTTGTGATGCCATGATTGATCTCGGCTTTGATATATGGGTAAAAAAGAGAATTAGACTATATGGAGTGGATACTTGGGAATGTCGTACCCGGGATAAAGAAGAAAAAGTGAAAGGTTTAGCTGCCAAGGCATATGTGAAGGATTTACTGGAAAATTCAGATGAAGGGGATTTTACTCTTAAATCTCATGGTGTAGGTAAATATGGTCGTGTTCTTGGAGAAATTTTTTTAAAAGGATATGAAGACAGTCTTAATGAATTATTAAAGATAAATGGACATGCTTATGAATATCATGGCGGGAAGAAAAAGAAATTTAAATGAATCGAAGTGATAATGGACATGAAACAGCTAGATCAATGAAGACTGCAATTATTGATGATAATGCTGTTATATCGTTAAATATTAAGTGGCTTGCTCAGGTATGTGTATTAATTGCGGCAACAGTATATGGATATTTACAGGTTGAGTGGAGAATCCAAGAACTTGAGCGTAGCATGTCAGAGGCAAATAATGAAATTCAAGAATTGGTATCAAAACATATTGAATCTGAAGATGAAAGAATGATATTAATGGAAGAACAACTAAAATGGTATCAGAAGGAGTTCAATCTGAATCCTCTGAGCTGGCGTAAGAAGAAAAAGTGAAATTATTATTATTACTGTTAATACTGACTGGGTGCAGTGATGATTATATGACAATTGAACGTCGTATAATTGATTCAGAAAGCAAGGTTCCTTTGTATTTCTACGCTGAATCAGAACAATCAAATAGTACAAATACTTGGAGACCGGTATTTACTTATTATGTTTATTCAGTGGATGAGGGTGAATATGATGCATATTTCCACGCATATTGTATGATGGGTGATAGTATAATTTGGTCTGGTGTACAACCAATAAGGATAGAAGGTGGTAAGAAAATATGGGGTGAGTATGTTGGTGATGCAAATTTTAATCCAGAATGGATAGTAAATGTCACTCCCATGGCCTATGTAAGTGTTGAGTATTAAGAAAATATAGTTTATGTTCTATTATGGCTGATGAAATAAAAGAATTATCGGGATTACCCAGAGATCAACAGGAATTTGTACTAGAGAACTTATCTCACGATTATAGTCCGATTGAAATAGATGGTAATATGTATATGATCCCACAAGAAGTAAATGATTTAATTGATAATTTGGCAAGTCAAGTCAACGAACTAAGATTTGGAAAAGAAATCCATTAAAAATAAAACCCATTGTGTTTATGATGGGTTAGAAGAATTTTTAGATCACAACCCCGGTACAAATGTAATATTTGACTGGCGTAAGGCTAATGAAGGTGACTGGGTATTAAGTGATGATAATAGAATCATTCAATTATTAAAAGTCAGTAAAGACGTAAAGCACCCCGGGGATAGAAAGAATTATAAATATGCAAATGGTTGGGTAAGAACTGTTGTTGGAAGTTTTCTTAATAGACCAAATGTTAAGATGGATACCGACTTCAGTTCACACCCAAATAGATATACATTCAGTAAAAAGATAAAAGATACCAATAGAAGGGTAATTGACAGGAAAAAAGTAACCAAGAAAGAAAGAGAATTTGCTACAAATATAGTTGTTGGTATGGGTGCGGTGGAAGCATATAAGAACGCATACACAGAATTATCTGATAATAAGGCTAGGAAAAAAGCAACAATACTACTAAAACAGGAGAGAGTAATGAAAGAAATAGAAAAATCAGTTCTAGATGTAGCCAAGGGTCTTGGTATTGACCATGAATACATACTAGGTAAACTGAAGGGATTAGCTGATTATAGTGAAGATGATAATATAATATTACAATCTACAAAGGAATTGGGTAAGATAGTGGGTACTTCGGGAGCCACAGTTAAACAAAGAGAGGTAGGTTTACTTGGTGTTTTTCAAGGATTCTCACCAGATGAATTAGAGGGAGCTACAAGAGATCAGAAACAAATATCAGATGGGGAGTCAGAATAATGGTTTGTCCATATTGTACTAGCATGTACGTTAAGAAGGATGGTAAAAAGTTTAACAAGAGTAAAACAAATCAGAAGTTCAAATGTAATTCTTGTTCAAAAAACTTTTCAGTCCCATTTGAAACTTCAATACCTGATGAATTTCCATCAGTAAAACCAGGCGAAATACTTACTATAAAATCAAAAGAAAAGCTTCGTATTCACTGTTTGACCGATGTACATGTTGGTGCCGTTGAATTTGACTTAAAGAAGTTCAAAGAAGCTGTAAGGATTATAAAAAGAGATAGGAACGCAAGATGGTTTGGTAATGGAGATTTACTTGAATTAATACCACCGGGATACAAGGCAATTAATCAAAGAGGTCAGAACATTCCACCAGATGAACAGTATCTTGCATTTTTAAAGCTTGTTGAACCAATAAAAGATAAGTGCCTATTTATACGAGGTGGTAACCACGATTTTCTTAGAAGCTATACTATATTAGATTTTGATGTATGTAAAACTCTAGCGGCTGAAATGAATGTTCCATATTTTCAATACCCCGGTTACACATCTGTTAATATTTCAGGTTCTATATGGAATATAGTTTCAGGTCATGGTAAGAGTGGAGCAAAGAATGGTGATCTTGAGCTGGATAAACTATCGTCAGTATATTCAGATGGTGATGTGTTTATACTAGGACATAATCATCAGTTGTATGCCAAGCCAGTTGATTCAATAAGAATAGTGGACGGAGAAGAATCTCTTAGGAGAAGATGGTATGTTAGGGGAGGATCATTTCTTAGATATGCTAATTATGCTCGTTATTCCATGTATCCTATAATAAGAACGGGATGGGTAACAACTGAATTAACTAAAGACGGAATTAAATGTTGGGAGAATTAAATGAACGAAAGTGACTGGAGAGACCCTATGGTACCAAGTAAAATAGAATTGCCACTGGATGTTGCAATATCTGATCTAAAGAAATATAAGAGGTCTTTACCATATAATTTGTATTCACTGTCATCTAGACAAGTAACTTATTTGAAAAGAATGATGGCTATTATAGAGGGTATGGAAGTACCTGATAGGATGACAGAAGATTGAATATAAATAGTCAGAATGTAGATAAAGCTGAAGAAGCTTTAAGACTTGCCAGTAAAGACCTAATTGCATTTGGTAAGTTATTTCTCGCTGATGACTTCATGCGTAGTGAAACGCCATTCTTTCATTACGAGATTGCTGATGTAATTGACGATAAAGAAACAAAACAGGTGGCTATTATTATTCCACGTGGTCATGGAAAAACAGTATTAACCAAGGCTTCTATATTGAAGGATTTTGTTTTTTGTACCAAAGATGACTTTCTTTTTTATGCATGGGTATCAGCTACTCAGAAACTTAGTGTAGGAAATATGGATTATATAAAGCATCACTTGGATTATAATGATAAAATTAAGTATTATTTTGGGAGCATGAGAGGAAAGAAATGGACAGAGGAAGACGTTGAACTGACAAATGGATGTAAGTTAATTAGTAAATCTAATGTTTCAGGTATAAGAGGTGGAGCAAAACTTCACAAAAGATATGATTTGATAGTACTTGATGACTTTGAACATGAAGCAAACACAATTACAAGAGAAGCACGTGATAAGAACGCAAATCTTGTCACTGCTGTTGTCTACCCGGCTCTTGAGCCTCACACTGGCAGGTTGCGTGTTAATGGCACTCCCGTACATTATGATTCTTTTATTAACAATCTTCTCACAAATCATAGCAAAGCTAAAAAGAGTAATGAAGACTTTGCTTGGAATGTAATTACATATAAAGCTATTATTGATGATGGAACTCCATTATGGACTTCCTTTTTTGACGATAAGAAGTTAAAGGAAAAAAAGAAGTTCTATGCGGATTCTGGTCAACCTCAAAAATATTATCAAGAATACATGATGGAAGTAATGAGCGATGAGGATGCAGTATGGACAAGAAGACATGTTAGTTTGTGGGACGGTTATTATAAACACGAGGATGATGTTAATTACATTGTAAAAGATGGCGATGAAATTCCAGTTAATACATTCATAGGGTGTGATCCAGCAACAGATATTGATACAAAGCATGCTGACTTTTCCGTTATAATGGTAATAGCAGTGGATGCAAATAATGAATTATATGTATTAGAATATGAGAGACATAGAAGTATTCCTACAATTGGAAGTAAGGCTCCAGACAATGGAGAGATAATTGGTAAGAAAGGTGTTGTTGATTATATACTAGAATTACACGAAAAATATCATTGTACTTCGTCAACTGTCGAAGATGTGGCTATGAATAGAAGTATATTTCAAGCCTTAAATGATGAAAGAAGGCGCTTAAATAGGTTCGATATAGCGGTTATACCTGAAAAACCGGGTGGAACGAACAAAAGAAACCGTATATACAGTGGTCTTTCAGCTAGATTTAGCACAGGAACGGTTCATTTGAGGAAAAATATGTTTGATCTGATTAACGAAATAGTTACTTTTGGCCCCAAAATGGCACATGACGATACAATTGAAAGTCTTTATTACGCACAAGTGCACTCGTTTCCGCCAAATATGAAGCGTGATAAAGAAAAGAAACGATGGTTTAAGCCAAAAAGAAAAGCGAAAAGTTGGTTAGTTGCATAGGAGTAAAATATGGCACTAAAGAAAATAAAAAGAAAAATACAGGCGATTAAAGGTCAAAGAGCTGCAAAGAAAGCCCTGAAGGGAATGGGGCCAAATGTTGGTATTGGAGTTAGCGGTGAGAAGAAAAAATCTACTGTAAAGAGTAGAGTAAGAAAGTATCACGCTGAAAGAGGTCAAAAAAGAGCTGAGAAAGTTCTTAAAAAGGGTGGTTTTGATAAATCCCCTTATGGATCGTTACTACCAAAGTCCAAAAAAGCTAAAGCTAAACCAAAGAAAGCTAAGGCTTCTGTCTTTCATCTAAAAAAAGGAACCAAAGTTCGTAAAGGAGCTGTTGGTGTAAAAAAGACCAAAGGCGGAGAATATGTCAAATATGCTAAAAAGTCTGAAGGGGCTAAAAGCTTTAGAGCTGCTTTTAAAGCTGGTTGCGCTGGTGGAAAAAAGTCTTTTTCTTGGGACGGTCGAAGTTATAGCTGCAAAAAGAAGTAGCTTACAAATAGGAGGCTAATGTGATTAGTGTTGGCCAAATACGATCTTTAGTTGAGGACACCTGTTCAAGAATGGGTGATAAGTTTGCATCTAAAGACGCTGTTGATCTAGTAATAGCAACTGGGATTGTAGAATCTCGATATGAATATATTAGACAGATGGGTGATGGTCCTGCTAGATCGTTCTGGCAGGTTGAACCGGCATCCGCTGTTGACAATCTTGCTCACTATTTAAAGCATCGTAAAGGATTAATGGGTAGATGTGCAAAGGCAAGTCTTGTAGATTTAAAGTATTGGCAAATGTTTGACGAGGAGGTATGGTCAGAAATATTAGAAAAGAACATTGCATCTGGTATTATTCATTGTCGTTTAAAGTATTGGAGGGTACCTAAGAGGATGCCTAACACACTAGAAGGACAAGCAGATTATTGGAAGAAGTATTACAACACAGAAGGTGGTAAGGGAGACCCGGAACACTTTGTTGAATCAGTTAAAAAGTGGATGAGATAAATGCCAAGAATACCTGAACAGAAAACACCTAGTATAGACTGGGCTTCCTTATCTGAAAAGATCGGAGACTTTATTGTTGATAAATTTTCTATGCCAGATAAATATTTTGTAGATAAGTATGGAGAAGAATGGGAGTCCAAGAGGGATAAACAGAGAAAGATAGATAGAACTTTTCATGGTTTATTACCAGCTAAAAATGCATCACAAACAAGACTTGCATTAGAAGCTCTTTCACACTTACCAGCCGCCGCACCGATATTCGGAGCGCTTATTCCTCTTTTTAGAGGGCAACCAGCTGTTGCGACTGATCTTGCAAAATTATTTAGATCGGGCACTAAAGGTTGGAGCGGAGGAGACTTTCCAACTGAAAAGAGTTTATCTCCGTCTTATTGGTCTATGTTAAAAAGAGAAGCTGCTATGTACCCACTACCTCCTTTTAGAGGTAAAAGAGACTTATGGCAGATTGCGATGGATGAAGAAGATATAAGAAAGTATGCTCAGAGTATGGAAAGTTTTAGAAAGGGAGGAGCAATAATTCCATACCAAACGAAAAAGGATAGATATGGAAGGTGGGTTCAAAAAAGGGAGACTGAACTTCATGCTGTTTACGAGGGAGACTTTCCCCTTGAAAAAGTAAAGACAATTGGTAGATGGAGAGATGTTGAATTTCCAGATGATCCTTATTCTTATAGACAACTTTCAAGAGAATGGATGGAGCCTAGAACTACTGGATGGCAAGATTTAACAGAATTTATGAGAGAGTTTACACCATACACTGGCGCAGGGAGATAAGTAATGGCTAGATTAACAAATAAGAAAAGAGCACAAGTAAACAAACAACTTTGGGAGAGAGCCAATAATAGTCATAGACAAAGATGGCAGGTTCTTAGTCAAAAAGGATTTGATTTTTACTTAAACGAACAATTATCTAGAACTGAAGTTGATGCTTTAGAAGAATCGGGTATGCCTACTTTTATTATTAATAGGGTAACACCAATTGTTGAGATAATGAAATACTTTGTAACTGCTAATAATCCAAGATGGAAAGCAGTCGGAGCAACTGGTGATGATGTAGATACCGCTCAGGTACATTCTGATATTGCAGAGTATTGTTGGTATTTATCTAATGGTAAATCATTATATAGTCAAGTAGTCTTAGATAGTTTAACTAAGGGAGTTGGATATTTCTTAGTTGATGTTGATAAAGACGCTGACAGGGGAATGGGAGAAGTAGATTTTAAAAGAATTGATCCATATGATGTATATATTGATCCAGCCAGTAGAGATTTCTTATTAAGAGATGCAACATTTGTTATTATAAGAAAGAATATTTCTAGATCAAAACTAATTAACATGTTGCCAGAACACGCAGCTAAGATTAGAAAGGTATCTAGGAGTTCTGAGGTTATTTCATATTCCAGTAGGGATACTGAGGAATCATTCAGTATTCAACCTGAAGATATTACAATGGGTGTTAATCTAGAAGCTGAGGATGATGATATAATTGCATACTATGAAACCTATTCAAAGAAAAAGTTTGCTTATAGAAATGTCTTCATCAAAGTAGAACCATCACCTGCTGTTATTGAGAACATTAAAGAAGAAGTGGATAAACAAATAGAAGACTTTATTAAAGAGACAGAAGTTGGTCTTATTGAGAAGGAAAAACAATTACAAGAAGCTTTAGAAGCTGGAGAGATTGTGCCTGAGAGAATGGAACTTGAAATGGAAAGAGCTAAAAATATGGCAGCTCAGGCAATCGAAGAACAAAGAATGACATTATTTTCTGAAGCCAAAGAAAAAGCTACAGTAGTTAAACAACAAGTAATGTCAGAAGAAGATTATTTAATTCTTGAGAAAAGTCCAGATGCAAGAAAGAATATCGTTGATGCTGTAAAATTCTATGAAAATAGAATAATGAGAACAGCTACAGCCGGTGATGATGTATTTTTATATGAATACAAAATGCCAGTTAGTGAATATCCGATAGTTCCATTTCCTTATATGTACACTGGAACGCCATTTCCAATGAGCGCAGTTGTTCCTTTAATTGGAAAGCAACAGGAGATAAATAAAGCTCATCAGATTATGTTACACAATGCAAATTTGGCCTCCAATTTAAGGTGGATGTATGAAGAAGGCTCAGTACCAGAAGAAGAATGGGAACAGTATTCTTCATCCCCGGGGGCATTATTGAAATACAGACAGGGATTTACTCCTCCGACTCCTGTATTACCAGCTCCAATTAATAACGCCTTCTATACTATTACACAAGAAGGAAAAGCAGATGCTGAATATATTAGTGGAGTACCATCTAGTATGATGGGATTTACTCAGGAGCAACCAGAAACTTGGAGGGGATTACTTGCTAATGATGAGTTTGGTACAAGAAGATTAAAAGCTTGGATGGGTTCAATATTAGAACCATGCCTAGAACATCTTGGTAGAATATTCCAAGAAACATCTCAGTTGCATTACACGGTAGAGAAAGTATTTAGAATAGTTCAACCAGAAGCAGGTCAAACACCTCAAGAACAGGAAAAAGAGGTAAGAATAAATATACCGGTTTATAATGATTATGGAGATTCAATAGGAAAATTTAGGGATTATGCCACTGCGAGATTTGATGTAAGAATAGTAGCTGGGGCTACAATGCCTGTAAATAGATGGGCATTACTTGAAGAATATTTTAGATGGTTCCAAGCTGGATTGATTGACGACATTGCTATGATTGGTGAAACTGATATAAGAAATAAGAAAAGAATTATTGAAAGAAAATCTCTTTACTCTCAATTACAAGGTCAAGTATCTCAAATGGAGGAAGCTTTAAAGGATAAAGAAGGAACTGTTGAGACACTAGAGCGTCAACTTGTACAGGCAGGTATAAAGATGAAGGTTGGAGAAGCTTCTAATGAAATAAGAAAAGACGTTATAGAGACAGAATCACAACAAAAGTTATTGAGAGGAATGTTAAAGTCAGAATTTGACAAACTGAGATATGAAATGAAACAAGACTTTGAAAAAGAAAAAGAACAGATAAAGGAAAAAGAATAGTTGTAACTTTGCTGTTAGTTTTTTTAAATTAAGTAAATAAAAGGAGAATAGTGTATGGCTTCAAAACAAGTAGGCAACGTCAATGAGACCCCCGAAAGTAAGAACGCACGTTCTGACGATGTCACAGATGCTGTCATGGATGGAGTTGGAGGAGATTTCTTCCAAGCCCTCGATGAAAGCGTAAATGGTGGCATATTGAGCGATACTTCGCAACCAACCTCGAATGATAACAGTGGTAATACATTGTCGAGCCAGAGTGAAGTTTCAAAGAAAGTTTCTGCAGGTGATGTGGACGCTTTAAAGAAAAGGTATAGTGATTCAAGCAGAGAAGCAAAAAAGCTTAATGGACAATTAAGAGAAATTGAGCCTTATATGCCGATCCTTGACGCTATGCGAGATGACCCTAACTTAATTTCTCATGTGAGGAATTATTTTGAGGGTGGTGGTCAGACACCGCAAAATATGGCTGACAAACTCAACCTTCCAGAAGATTTTGTGTTCGATGCTGAGGATGCATTTGCAACCCCTGAGTCGGATTCAGCAAAGGTTCTTGGAGCTACGATAGATGGCATTGTTCATAGAAGGCTAAATACTGCTTTAAGTGGACAAAGAGTTGAAAATCAAAGATTAGCAAGTGAAACTTCTTTTCGTTCAAAACATGAAATGACGGACGAACAATGGGGTAATTTTGTTGATTATGCGAAGTCGAAGTCGCTCGAACTTGATGATATTTATTATCTAATGAATCGTTCTAATAGGGACGAGCAGATCGCTGATAACACAAGAGAAGAATTGCATCAAAAGATGCGCGAGGTACAACAAATACCCGGTTCTCTTGCTGAAACTGGCGGAGCACAGGTCGAGGAATCTCCTGATGACCGAGTATTCGATGCTATATTAGGTTCTGACACGATGTTAGAAGAGGCTTTTAGTATTTAAAAATATTTAAAGCCTTAAACCTTAAAATAAAGGTGATAATATGGCTGATGTATTACAACTCAGTACTTATTCTGATGTAGCATCTTGGTCTGACGGAACGTCGAAAGACACTGGTGATCTTAGGCGAAAGTATAATTTTGGAGACCGTGTTTCCGAATTATCTATTGCTCAAGACCCTTTCTTTCGTTTCGTTTCTAAAGTAGCCAAGAAACCTACGGACGATCCTGAGTTTAAATTCACAGAAAGACGCCCGTCGTATCATAAAAGATATGCATATGTTGTCGGTTTTTCTTCAAGTGGAAGTAAAACAGTAAACGATGCAACTCTTGTAGACATAAATGGAGCTTCTTTACTTACAAGCACAGGTCAACAAGTTAAGCTTTACTTAGCTAGTGACTACAAATCAAGTGGTAATCTTGGCAGTTCTATTGGTAATTCTGCAAATGACGTACTAGTTGGTCAAAGCGGTACAGAGCCTGGTTTTCTTATAGAAGATCAGATTCTGAAAGTACCCTTGAACAATAGTACAGCTTCAGCTGCTGAAATTACTTCGGTAGATGTTGATGATTACATTCTTGTTCGTATTGATACTGTACATGCAAGTGAGAATACTTCATATGCTACTTTTGATACAAGCGACGGAGCTGCGGATAGCGCAAGAAGCGTTTATTCCGTACCTGTCACAGGAACTATCGTTAAAGCTCCTGCAGCTGCTAGTAGTACAGAATTAACTTCTTATGTTAATAATGTACCATTAGGAACGGCTTATCACGCAAATATAGCTAACGTACTTGAAAAAATGCGTTGCTATGTTGTAGGTAACGCTCACGGTCAAGGTTCAGGTTATCCAGAAACTTGGAAAGATCAACCTTTCTCAACCGGTTTTGGACTAACTCAAATTTGGAAAACATCTTTAGCAATGGACAACACTACACGTGCTACCGTTCTAAAGTATGAACCAAATGAGTTTGCTCGAATCTGGCGCGAAAAGCTGATTGAACACAAGTGGGATATCGAAACATCACTATTGTTTGGTTCTCAAGCTTCTGTTGACGATGTTCAGTATACTCAAGGAGCTGTAGATTTTATTATCAATTATGGTAATATCTTCTCTGGTTCTGGTATGGGTGCTACTGGTACAAAAGCTCAAGATGATTTTCTTGATGATATGTCACAGTTCTTAGACCCACGTCATAATAATGCAAACGCAACATTGTTTATGGTTCCAACTGATGTATATAATTGGTTACATAAACTAAGTGGATACTTTACTGCTAACGTAAAGAAAACAGATGCTGGTTCTGCGAATCATTTTGCAGGCAGAGCTGATTTCTCTATTGGTGGAAAGAAAAACGTCTTTGGTGTAGATATTACGCAGATTTATACTCCTTATGGAGTTATGAATGTGTCTCGTAATGTTCACTTAGACGGAACACAGATAAAGATGTTGGGTTGCAATATGAAATATTGTAAATATCGTCCTCTCGTCGGTAACGGCTTGAATCGTGATACTGCAATATATGTTGGCGTTCAAACACTTGAAAACAGTGGTGTAGACCGCAGGGTTGACTTAATTCAAACCGAAGCTGGGATGGAATGGCAAATGCCCGAAGCCCACGCAATTTGGAAATAAGGAGATATTGCTATGGCTATACCTCTCTACGGACAAAATAAAGACGGTGGTTTAATCAATGAAGCAGCGAAAGATCTGGAACAGATTTATCGTTTTGGATCTCCGCCTCTCGTTTTGGATTATGAACACGCTGCAGCGCAGTTAGTCGATGGAACAGCTGGTGATCAAACAATACACTCATACGCAGATGGTTTGCAAATAACATTCTTCCCTATTACAGGTCAGGCAATTGATAAGCCTGCCGCTGCAACAACAGGGATGAATTATGCATATGATCAAACTGCTGATGATGGTTGGCAGTGGGTCATGAGTGATAGTGTTTGTAAAGGCCGTGAAGGTGTTGATCGTTTTACCGTAGGAAAACAAGCATTTAGCGCTGAAATAGAGTTCAGCACAGATGACGTTTCTGGTAGTGATGATTGTGCTTTTGGTTTTGCAAAGGTTGATGTACATAGAGCTGCTATTGATGATTGTGACGAAATGGCAGTTCTTAATGTAATAAGTGGAGACATTTATATAGAAACTATTCTTAATAATGGTTCTACTTCATCTACTGACACAACTGACAATTGGGCTGATGACGAAATTCACAAATTAAAAGTCTTAGTGGCAAAAGACGGAGCTGTAACATACAAAATTGATGGTCAAGCACCTTCTACCACTGCGTCGTTTTCTTTCGACCAGGGTGAAGTTGTAACACCAATGATGTATTACTTACAAGATAGTGATCTTGCTCCGAATGTTGTACTGAGAAAGTTAATCGTGAAATCCGATAAGGGTTCTTTAGAAGAATAAATCTGAAATTCGTGGGGTAATAACACGATATAAAGATTACAAGTGTGGGGCGGCTCGATACCTCCCTACACTTCTATGGCAACAACAAATATAGAGTTGGACATTGAAAATATAACTGGCGTGTCAGATGCTGACGACCAGTATATTAAGACTGCTCAAAAGTTCGTGGTATCTAGCGTACCCAAAGAATTAATGTTATGGGCAGGAACTAGTACTGCGGTTGGTTCTCACGGTGGCGATTCTTCACCAACGGCTATTACATTACCACAACCAACTGACAATATTATAGATGTTCAGAGAAATGGATTTAGTGCTAAACAAGTACCTGAATCAATGCAAGGTTTTATTGCAAATAGTTCAAGTCTTCATCTTGCAACTGAAACATATCCTAAATATTATATGCAAGCCGGAAATAAAGTAATAGTAAAGCCTGATCCAAGTGATTCTGAGACGGCTCTTGTAAATTATGTAGATTTTTTAAAGGTGGATGATGATTCTGATTTAAGAGGAGCAGTGATATTTCACGCAGCTGCTCAAGAATTTACGAAGTTGGCAACTAGTAAAGTAACTGATTGGTCTGATGTGACATTACCAGTTGCACCGGGATCACCTAGTTTTGATACTGGAGCTATAAGTGTGAGCTCTTCAGCTCCAACATATACAAAACCTAGTTTAGTTTTAAAGGTAGCTCCTTCAATTGATGATTTAAGTATAAGTGCTGTATCTCCAGCTGTACCATCAATAAGCACTGTATCTTATTCAGATGCTTCCAATGCAGACGCCAGTGTTACTGGAGTTACAACTGCTACAGCATCAGCTCCAAGTATAATTAATGTAGCATCTAGTGCTCCAGCTTATACCAAGCCTAGTTTAACATCTAGAGTATCATTTAATAGTTTTTTTGAAAGTGGTTCTGCTAATCCTTTTGATGATAGTGACCCGGGAGTATTTTCAATTTCAGCAGTTCCACCATCTTCTCCATCGATAAGTACAGTTACATATTCAGACGCTACGAACGCAGATGCTTCAAATGCTGATGCTTCAAACGCTGATGCAAGTGCATCTACTGTTGCAGCAGTTACTGTTGGAACGGTAGCAAAGGCTGATATAAGTGGGCATGCTCCAGCTTATAATAAACCTACTGTAACATCTCAAACTTCCTTTGCTAATTATTGGACGGTCGGAGATTTTGGAGATAGTGATCCCGGCCCATTTGGTCTTGTAGCTTCTCCACCAGCAACTCCATCTGCTCCTAGTTTTTCTACTCCTGCGGTATCCGCTGTTACAATAGGAGCCTTACCAGGAGCTCCCAATTATACGGCTCCTGTATTTACTTCAGCTAGTACTTATTTAACAGAAATGGAAGCTGGAACATTAGGAGCTTCTGCTTCTGATATTGATGCAGAACATTGGTTTAGTATAGCTGGTCAACTTATAGAAGATGAAGAAGATACTGAATTAGCAGCTGTTCATTTACAAAAGATTAATACATTTATAAGTGCTTTTCAGTCTGATATGCAAAATCAACTTAATATTTTTAATGAAGGAAATGCTGTTTATCAAGCTAGTATTCAAAGAAATATTGAGCAAGCTAGAATAAACGCTCAGGATGCTCAACAAGAAGCAAATTTAAAATTACAAGAAGAAAATCAAGAGTATGCATCTACTCTACAAAAGTATCAGGCTGATGTATCTAAATATCAGGCTGAGGTTGGTAAAGAGGTTCAAGAGTACACACAGAAACTTTCTAGATACCAATTAGAGTTAAATACTGTTTTTCAGGCTTGGCAGAAAACTGAATCAGATAACTTACAAATATTCAATTCAGATATTCAGAATGAATTAAATGAATACAATGCGAATAATGATATTTATCAGGCGAATATACAAGCTGAAATAGCCAAGCATAATTCTGACCTACAAAAAGTTATAAATCAGGCTCAGATAGATGCTCAAGACGCACAGAGGGAAGCTGATCTTGCGACTGATGTATCTAAGTTTAATAAACAGCAGGATCAAAGTTTAGAACAGTTTAATAAGCAACAGGATCAGGCTTTAGATCAATTTAATAAATCGCAGGATCAGGTTCTGGCACTGACAAACGCAGCTAAACAAATGGAAGACCTTATTGCTGACAATAACAGTAAACTTCAAAAGTATTCTAATGATCTTCAAAAATATCAATCTGAGGTAAATGATGAGGTGCAACAGTATTCACAAAAATTATCACGATATACAATGGAAGCTGATAAAGTTTATAATGCTTGGGCAAAGACAGAGTCTGATACTTTCCAACAATATCAATTAGACATACAGAATGAACTAAATGAGTTTAACAGAGAAAACTCCGTATATCAAATTGAATTTCAAGAAGCTGTTGATAAGAATCAGGCTGATTTACAAGTAGCTGTTGCAAATGCAAATAATTTAGCTCAGGAATATAGACAGGAAGCTCAACAATCAACAGAAATGGACAAGTTTAATAAGTCTCAAGACCAAGCTCTAAATTTGGCTAATGCAGCTAAGCAGATAGAAGATTTAATAGCTGATAATAATAGTAAGATTCAAAAATATTCCTCTGAGTTACAATCTTATCAAGCTGAAGTGAGTAAGGAAGTTCAACAATATGCAAAAAATCTTGAGAAAGAACTAAATATTTGGCAGTCTGAGAGACAAACTGATCTACAGAAATATCAATCTGATATTCAGAACGAATTAAATAAGTTCAATAAAGAACAGGCTGTGTTTCAAAATGAACTACAAGAGAAGGTTCAAGAAGCCACAAATCAACAAACGAAAGATTCTACTGAGTATGGAGCTAAACTGCAAAAATATGGTCAAGAAATACAGTCATATCAAGCTGATGTAAATGAAGAAATTCAAAAAGTTACTTCCTCTACTCAAAACGCAGCTTACTATTCAAATGAAGCAAAGAAATACTATGAATGGGCAGTTGCTGAGGTTAATATGTATGTGCAAAATAATAGTAAAATGATTAATAGGACAATTGCAGCTCAAGCTGCACAACGATAGAAAGGAGTGTAAATGGCAAATGAAATAAGAATCCATACTTCATGTGAGATTGTACAAGACAATGATGTAACTGTAGATGGAATAGCATATACACATAGAGCTTTAGACGGAAATGCAGATTCTAGGTCTTGGGGTGGGAGTTATACACTGAATGCCGCATATAACGATGCTGATGTAGCTTACTGGAAAAATGCAGTAATAGATGTAACATCAGCAGATGGACTTAATGATGGAACTGCTTTTGAAGGCAATGCTTCAGTAACAGATGGAACATTACCCGCTACAGTTTATTGTCTGGCAGTTGAGTTTGTAAGTATGTTAGGTACTGCCACCACAGTAAGCATTACAGTTAGTGGTGAAATATTTGCTGTTCTAGACCCAGGTCAATCAATAGTAATTCCTATGGAAATGGGAGAAGCTATAGCTGATTGTCAAATACACGCTGGTCATTACACAGATGGTTCTAGAGAAGCAACGGTTAATGTTTTAGTAGCAGGACAATAATGACAGTTTTAGAAATAATGGAAAGAGCTGGTTCTGATAACACCACCTTAACGGTGGCTTGGATAAAGGATGCAA
>VTLG01011453.1_pt1 | contig 20734 bp, 28 predicted proteins | sample 4694571 | NCBI WGS metagenome assembly VTLG01 (sample SAMN12604809, study PRJNA352737) | marine metagenome | biome: ENVO:00000447; feature: ENVO:00000209|ENVO:00000569|ENVO:01000036; material: ENVO:00002151; isolation source: viral sequences binned using virsorter ... | reverse complement strand
AAGATAGGCAGGAAATTATTGAGTTGTATTATGATTTTGGTGAAAAGTATGGTTTAGATTGTAGGGACGCAAAAGCCGACTGAAGGAACGGATTTAAAAAGTCCAACTACTTTAGGAGAAACCAAATGGCACAAGTCACATACCGTGGTGTCGTATATGACACTGATAGGAACAAAGCAAAGCAGACTAACAAGGTCGATCTAACTTACCGTGGTGTAAGACAAGAAAAAGAACTTACAAGTCTTAAGTGATTGAAACATTAGAGATATGTGTAGCATCTGCTATCTTTCTCACAATCATAACTGCTGAAGTTCAGTTCCTATATGGAAAATAAACACAGGGAGGGTTGCATCCCTCCTTTTTTTATGCTATTATATGTAAAAAACTATGTGGAGTCCCGTTTGGATTTGGGAATCTGAAATTCCAAGTAATATATGTGATCAAATAATTGATTGTAGTAGTAAAATTGAATATGAAAAAGGATTAACTCAGTATAGTGATGATGGAAGAAAGGTTGATATAAAGTTTTTATATGAAGAATTTAATTGGATAAATGCGTTAATTTGTGGATATGGTTTATTTGCTAACTGTAAAAATTTTAAGTATGAATTATCAAAGTGTGATGTAGAAGGAGTACAATTATCTAGATATGGAGTTGGACAATTTTACAATAAACATATGGATTTCAATGGTGATCAAGAAACAAAATCTCATACAAGAAAATTAAGTATGAGTGTTCAATTATCAGATGAAAATACTTATGATGGAGGTGATTTAATTATACACTTTGGTGGTAAACATTTTATATCACCTAGACTTAAAGGATCAGTGATTGTTTTTGATAGTAGATTAACTCACGAAGTCACCCCCATAATTAGGGGAGAAAGATATTCATTAGTTAAATGGTTTCATGGTGATAAACCTTTAAGTTAACTTGACAATCATTTAATTTTTATGTAAAATAGTAAAAATTCTATTCATATGGACAGAGCAAAATTAAAACTGATGGTTCGTAACTTAGAGTTATTAGTTGATGATATTAAGGCAGAAGTATTTTCTGATGTTGAATCTTATGTAAGTCCACCTCCAACCATCACACAAGATTATGATGAAATATTAGAGGATGACGATGGCTACCCAGATTAGTAGAGCAAAGAGATTAGTCAAAATGCTTGAAAGATTAGTTAAACAACCTTATCTGTATGATGAGGAGCAAAATAAATTAATTCGTGAACAATTAGAAGTTGCTAAAAATGAATTAGCAAAAATTCAAGAACAAACATCAAAAGGATTTAAATGAACGTATCACTTATAAGTGTATCTCCTGATGCCGAAAAACACATGGCATACTGTGCTCGTGTGAGTAATCCAAACAATCAGGACAATGAAAATTATGCAGGACTATTAAGATACTGTATTAAACATCAGCATTGGTCTATCTTTGAGCAAGCATTTATGACTCTTGAAATTAATACTACGAGGGGTCTTGCAGCACAAATATTAAGACATCGTTCCTTTACATTTCAAGAGTTTAGTCAAAGATATGCAGACACAAATTTATTAGATACAAATATTCCCTTACCTGATTTAAGAAGACAGGATACAAAGAATCGTCAGAACAGTATTGATGACATACCAGAGAAACAAACTAAATTTTTGCAAGATAGAATTAGACAATATTTTAACGAAGGAATGGATTTATATAATGAATTACTGAGAGAAGGAATTGCAAAAGAATGTGCAAGATTCGTTCTTCCATTAGCAACACCGACTCGCATTTATATGTCTGGAAGTGTTCGCTCTTGGGTTCATTATATTGATCTCCGTTCTGGACACGGAACACAGAAAGAACATATGGATATTGCAAATGCTTGTAAGACCATATTTACCGAACAGTTTCCAACTGTATCCGAGGCTTTGCAATGGGTCTAAATAACTATACTACTTTATAATATTATGGCAACATACCCTGTAGTAAATACAAAAACTGGTGAACAAAAAGAAGTGATGATGAGTGTCACAAAATGGGATCAGTGGTGTAAAGACAATCCTGATTGGTCAAGGGACTATTCTGATCCCTCTACAATGCCAGGTGTTGGTGAAGTTGGAGAATGGAAAGATAAGTTAAGAAAGAGTAAACCAGGATGGAATGATGTCCTTAAAAAGGCAGCAAAATCACCAGGTTCTAGAGTAAAGTCACTTTAATCAAATGCCAAGAAAAAAGAAGACTAATGGGGATCAACCCATAGGTATCGGTTTAACTACGAAACAAATGAAACGTAAGAAACCGATTGGAAATACTTACCTTCTTGATATTGAACCTATCACTGAAAATCAAAAAAAACTTTTTGATTCATATGCAGAAGGAAAGCAAATAGTTGCATATGGCACTGCGGGAACTGGAAAAACATTTATTTCATTATATAATGCTCTTGCTGATGTATTAGATGAGACAACACCATACGAAAGAATTTATCTTGTGCGTTCTTTAGTATCAACTCGTGAAATTGGTTTTTTGCCAGGAGATCACGAAGATAAAGCAGATATTTACCAGATACCATATAAAAATATGGTAAAATATATGTTTCAAATGCCTACTGATGCAGATTTTGAGATGTTATATGGTAATCTTAAGGCACAAGAAACAATCAAATTCTGGAGTACATCTTTTATAAGAGGAACTACTCTTGATAATGCGATTGTTATTGTTGATGAATTTCAAAATCTAAATTTTCATGAATTAGATTCAATTATTACTCGTGTTGGAGAGAACAGTAGAATTATTTTCTCTGGTGATGCTAGTCAAAGTGATTTGGTAAAAACAAATGACAGGAATGGCATACACGATTTTCTCAACATATTGCGTAAAATGCCATCCTTTGATATAATAGAGTATGGCATTGATGATATAGTTCGTTCTGGACTTGTCAAAGAATATATTATTTCAAAACTTGAAGTTGGTCTTTAATGTTTAATCATGTAGAACTGAATCTTCCTAAACTTTCCAGAGAAACTATTGACGGTGTTCGATACTACTCTGTACCTGATGAAGATGAATTAATCAAATTAGTTTCAATCACATCTGTTACTAGTCATTTTAACAAAGAGATTTTTGTTAATTGGCGAAAGAAAGTAGGTGATGAAGAAGCAAATCGTATTACTAAAGCAGCAACCACCCGTGGTACTGACTTTCATACACTTACAGAGCATCATTTATTGAATGATGAGAAACTTCCAAAAGTTCCTCCAATATCTAATTTTTTATTCAATGTAGCGAAGCAAAAAATTGGTAATATAAATAATATTTACGCTTTAGAGGGTTCTCTCTACAGTAAGCAACTAGGAATTGCTGGAACAGTCGATTGTATTGCAGAATACGAGGACGAGTTAGCGATAATAGATTTTAAGACTTCTAAAAAACCAAAACCAAGAGACTGGATAGAACATTACTTTGTCCAGTGTATGGCATACGGTTGTATGTTATATGAATTAACGGGTATATCTGTTAAAAAATTAGTAATTATTATGTCCTGTGAAAATGGAGAATGCATCGTCTATGAAGAATACAACAAAGCAAAGTACATCAAACTCCTCGGAGAATACATTAACAAATTTATTCAAGATAAACTGGAACTCTATGGAACCGAATAAAGAACTAGAACAGGCAATCGAGAATAAATTCTTGACACCTTCAAAATTTGCAATGGAAATCGAAAAGATTGTAGCAGAAGAGGAGGACTTCAATTATATTGATGCAATCTGTTACTATTGCGAAACTAACAATATTGAGGTAGAATCAGTATCGAAGTTAATATCCAAACCTTTAAAAGAAAGATTAAAATGGGATGCAACCCGTCTTAATTTTATGAAACCTACATCAAGAGCAAAACTGCCTTTATAATGAAAAAATCAGAATTAATTCATTGGAGATTGCAAGCAATGCTTCGTGAGCATACCTTCCGTGACTTACAATACTTGGGTGTTCGACCTGATAGTGTTGGTATCGATCAACATTGGTATCGAATCGGAGAAGCAGAAGTACCTGTGGACTCAATTACAGAATTAGATAGTGAAGAGGAAGATGATGAAAGTGACTCCATTTGAAACCTATCAGTCATATCTATCAATGAAAAGTCATTTTACTAACCGTAAGTATGACTTTTTCAGATATGGTGGTAAATCTCGTGCAACTATGACATCTTTTAATAAAAGAAAAGATAAGTATTGGTTTGAGAAAACATCAAGAAAATACTCTGATGGTGAGATTGTTGATTTTTTACTTGCAAATTTTGTAACCACAGATAATCCAAAGAACCTATGGATAGGTGAGATTATTAATTCTGGTGAAAGAACATATGCAGATTGGATGAGAAGAAAACAGAGTATATCTTATCTATTTAAAGAAGAATCAGAAAAGTTATTAGAAGAAAGTAATTTAGAACAATTATTTGAGTGTGGAAAAGGACATCCTATCATATTGAAAAGATTTTTAGGTGGGGATATCTCACTTGAAACTTTTGTCATCTTTGATATTATATTTTCATTTTCAGATAAGTTTGACGAAAAACTACTTGATCCCGTATGGGAAACCGTAAGTTTGAAAATAACGAAGTATAAACCTTTCCTAAATATTAATGTATTCAACTTTAAAAAAATACTACGGGAAATCGTAAATGAGTGATTTTTTTGATTCAGACATAGTTCGTGAAGAACTACAAGAGATAAACGATTTGCAATTGTCTATTTACAAGAATGCAATGAAGTTTGGAACTTTTAGTCGTGATGACAAAGTTGAACACATTGAAAGACTTACTGAATTATTAGAAAGACAAAAAGTAATGTACACTCGCATTAGTCTTTCTGATGATAAAGAAGCAATAGACCTTAAGAATCATTTGCAAAAATCAGTTGAACTAATGGGATTCCCAGAAGGTACTGATATGTTGCTTTTATTCAGTGGTATGTCAAATACTATTGAGAATCTTAAGAACTCTATTGACAATTGATTATTCATCTGTTATAATCCAAATATCCAAAATATCCAATTTATCCGAGGTATCCAAATGTCTTTTAAAGACCTAAAAAAACAGTCTAAACTTGGCTCACTTACTGCAAAGTTAGTAAAAGAAGTCGAGAAGATGAACAACACGGGCGGTAACGCTGATGACCGTATCTGGAAGTTAGATGTAGACAAAGGAGGTAACGGTTATGCTGTTATCAGATTTCTACCTGCACCCGAAGGTGAAGATTTACCATTTGTAAAACTATATTCTCACGCATTCCAAGGTCCTGGTGGATGGTTCATTGAGAACTCACTCACTACACTTGGACAGAAAGACCCAGTTTCTGAGTATAATTCATTACTCTGGAACAATGGCACTGACGCTGGAAAAGAAACAGCGAGAAAGCAAAAGCGTAAGTTAACTTACGTCAGCAACATCTATGTTGTAAAAGACCCTGCTAATCCTGAGAACGAAGGTAAAGTATTTCTATACAAGTATGGAAAGAAAATCTTTGACAAACTTACTGCAGCGATGCAACCTGAGTTTGAGGATGAGGAAGCAATCGATCCATTCGATTTCTGGCAAGGTGCTAACTTCAAGTTAAAAGCAAAGAACGTAGCAGGATACAGAAACTATGATAGTTCTGAGTTTGCTGCACAAAGTCCTTTACTTGACGATGATGATGCAATGGAAGCTCTCTGGAAGAAACAATTCTCTCTCGCTGAGATTGTTGCACCAGACCAGTTCAAAACTTACGATGAGTTAAAAACTCGTTTAGATTATGTACTTGGTAACAAGAAGTCCGCTGCACCACAATTCGAGGAAGAGGACATTGATCGTGGAGAAGCAGAAGAGTTAGTAACTGCTGCTGTTTCAAAACCTACTCCTGCTGTAGCAGAAGAAGAGGATGATGCACTATCCTACTTTGCAAAACTTGCAGAAGAATAATTACAAAGTAATTGTGTAGGGGGTCATTTGACCCCCTTTTTTTATGGATTAACTACTTCAGTATTTTCTGTTGCAACCAAATTTGATGTTATGTAATTTGAATTTTTATCATACTTAAGAATATCTCTTAAATCATTAATAAATGTTTGAACATAACCATTTTTTAAAACATCTATTTCTCTTTTTTCCTCATTTTTCTCATACTCATATTCCAAATTAGTTACTGCTCTTGCAATATTATCTGTAGTAACAGTATATTCAGTTTTATCATCGAGTTGTCTATTTCCATCTTGTGAAATCAAATTATATCTGACAGAACCTGATTGTGTTGATGAACCATATATTTTAAAATCAGCATCCACGATAAGATTAGGTGGTAATATCTGACGACCCTGCGTATCTTTTATTTCAAAGGTTTCATAATATTTTATTGCATTCATTTCTGTCTCTGTACCATATTTTTGTAATGCATAATCATAAACTTGATAATCTTGTAATGGCCATTCGTGATTTATATTTGTTAGTCCAGCTACTAATATTACAATATAATCTAATGTTGGATCACCATATAGATACTCAGCAATGGTATCTGGTCTATCTCCGTCTTTCAAAACTAATTTTTGATTTGCGATTGCACCACCTCTTACATAATCCATTAGTTTTGCACTACGAAATATGTTTTTTATAACAATATAATCTCTCGATGAATTTTTATGTGATAGTGGAGATTGATATGCTATATTTGGTAATTCTTTGAAATATCCCATTAATATCCAACTCCTGGTCCTGCTGCTACTTGCATATAATCCTCATGGTAAATTGGATTAAGTTCTTTAAAAGTTAAACTCATTCTAATATTTACTGGAGTACCATCTTCATACGAAGTGTATGTGCCCGCATTTGTGTAGTTTACGCTCATACCTGTTAATGCACATAATTTAAATGCATGTAAAAAAGGATGGTCAACATCATCTTTTAAAAATTTAAGTTGAAAAACATCAGGTGATTGTATGAATATACCTCCAGCAGTTCCATCAAATTCTCCCGCTTTTGGTGCCATAGATGTCTTTAAACGTCTTATAATATCTTTCACAACTGTTGCTTCTTCTGGACTGCGAGGTGAAAATGTGATGCTATATGGAAAAGTTCTTAAGTTAACACCTTGAAATAGTAATTCTAAATTATTATTCAAAATTTGTCCTGTTGAACGAGAAATGACACTTTGTGGACTTACATTAGAACCCAATGCACCTATTGCTGCTCCAGATAATGCTGCTCTTACTGCAGCTTGAGTATCAGACTTCAATCCTGGTATATCAATTCCAGTATTCAATGCAGTAACTGCTGTTTGTGCTAAATTTACTGCGTTTTCACCAATATTTCCTTGCATAGCTTCTTGTGCAACAGCGAGTGCAGCAAGTTCAAGAGCATTCGCCCTGTCTTCACCCCAAGTTACTGAATTTGAATCACTTAAATCTTGAGGTATAGGTAATTCAATTAAATATTTCATTAATCTGTTTGCATCTTTACTCATTCTTGAGTTTGCATCAGTGACTGAAAATTCAATTCCAGGTTTTTCATCTCCAGTATATGATCCATAACCACCTGGTTTACCATCTTTTATGTTTTGTTTAATTTTTGCTCTATCTGCGGTAGTATAAACACTTACGTTTCCTTCTTTATCTTTTTTGAATAAATTTGTAGGTGTCACTGTTGCTCCAGCACCAGCTTCTGGGGGTTCAAACTTTAAGCATTTTATAACCAGTCTATCACCAGTCCTTTGATTAGGTCCTGATTTTAAGGGATAACTTAAAGGTGGCAATTTTTGATGCAATCTTCTTGGAGTATAACTTTTACCTGCTTTTTTATCTTCAAGTGTTGGTAATTTATTACCTTGCTCCAATGCCATAGTCGCATTATCTTTATACTCTTGTGAAGCATAATATGATTCTTGCTCTTTATAATTTGGAGGAAAATTAGGCATATATAATTTTTTTTAACTATTTAGTATGATTTTGACAAAAGGCAAAGTTCTAAGATCTCTTAATTCCATTTCATCTACTTTATACAAACCACCGACCACTTCTGGGAATGTATATTGCCTCATTTCTCCCCAGTGATAGTTAAGTCCTTTGAATCCCCATTGAAAAACATCAGTCACCGCAACAAGTGGATGTGAGTCATATGCAATACCAGGTGTTTTTGCACGATATACAAAGACGTAAAAATTACCTGCTTCTGGAACATTACTTCCTTCAGTCAATACATCTAATATCTCTGTTGCTAAATCATCTGGATTTTCATTACCAACTAGATTTTTCATTATTGGATCTAATCTGCTCATATGTCTAACTCTTTTTCTGTGATTACTTTAAACTCCCACATCCTGTCAGCACAATACTCTCTTGCTGCTTTCCATTTTGCCTGATTTCTAGCGTATTCAAATGCTTCACGAATATAACCTTTAGTTTGTCTTTTTGGTTTTTTAGGTTTAGTTGTTTGTTTTAGTGGTTTTACTTCAATCAGGTATCTTTTTATTTTACCTGTGTTCTCTTGAACTTTGATATAAAAATCTGGAAAGTATCTATGCACTCGACTATCGTGAGGTGAGATATATGGAAGAGCGATCTCTTCACTTCCCCATTCAAGAATTTTAGTATTTTTATCACAATACACCATAAACTTTCTTTCCCAAAGTGATCTGTAAATAATATTAGTTGGATCACCTTTATATTTTCTAGGAAAGGATGGATAGTATTTTCCCCTATAAGCCATCTAAATAACTATACTATAGAAGTATTTAGAGTGCCAGCACCAAGACCAAGAGGAATATCAGATATAATGCCTAAGTTACAGAATGTAGCTCAGACATCTCAGTTTTTAGTTAAATTTGTTTTGCCAAGAGGTGATTGTCGTAGATTTTTAAGACAGAAAGGTGTAAATGATCGTTTTGTAGCAGATAATGTAGGATTACTTTGTAGTGATGCAGTTTTGCCAGGAAGTGCGATGGCAACTCTTAATACTGCTGGTGATTATCAAGGTGTTATTGAAAGATTTGCTCACACAAGAAATTTTACACAAATTAATTTTGATTTTTATGTTGATAATGAATATAAATCATTAAAATTTTTAGAGCATTGGATGGAATTTATATCAAGTGGTTCAATCTCTGATCCTTCATCTGATACATATCACTTTAAAATGAAATATCCTGATGAATATAAATCTAATGATACAAGAGTTGTAAAATTTGAAAGAAATCATTTCCAATTTTTAGAGTATAGATTTGTAGGGATGTTTCCATTGTCTCTCAATTCTACACGAGTATCATACCAAAATTCACAAGTATTAAAAGCAACCGCAACATTTAGTTTTGATCGATATATTTGTGGTGAAACTAGTTCTCTTGCAAGAGCTTTAGGATTAGATTTAAATAATCAAGCTTCAAGAAATAGGAATGCATCAGCTAGACAAACTGAGTTAAATAATAATAGTTTGTCTAGAATAATGAATGATAATTTAGCATTACTAAATGAAGGAACACAATATAGAAACTTACCTGCAAATTTAGTGCAGGGTGGATTAACAAGAAGATTTGGTACAAACACTACTTTATTTAAAGAATCTGACTTTAGTTCGTAAAATACCTTTCAGAAATACCTATAAATAATCATACTGAAGTGCTGTAATTATTATGCCTTTACCAACCATATCAACTCCAACGTATGAGTTGACTTTACCATCATCTAATAGAAAAATTAAATATCGTCCTTTTTTAGTTAAAGAGGAGAAAATTTTAATTATAGCGATGGAATCCCAAGATACAAAACAGATTGCGAGAGCAGTTAAAGATGTTTTAGCAAAATGTATATTAACAAAAGGAATCAAAGTTGATAAACTTGCAACTTTTGATATTGAATATTTGTTTTTAAATATTCGTGGTAAATCTGTGGGAGAACATATTGAAGTGATGGTCACTTGCCCAGATGATGGAAAAACACAAGTTCCAATGTCAATCAATATTGACGATATAAAAGTTCAAAAAGATAAAAATCACTCTCCTGACATAGTTCTAGATGATACTTATACTTTAAGAATGAAATATCCTTCCTTAAACGAATTTATTAAAACAAACTTTGATCAAGTTGAAAATATGAAAGTTGATGACACATTTGATTTAATTTCATCTTGTATCGATCAAGTATATTCTGAAGAAGAAACTTGGTCTCATCAAGAGTGTACCAAGAAAGAACTATCTGATTTTGTTGAATCACTTAATTCAAGTCAATTTAAGATGGTTGAAAGTTTTTTCACATCAATGCCAAAATTATCTCATATTGTTAAAGTTACAAATCCAAACACAAAGGTTGATAATGAAATTAAACTAGAGGGGCTGCAGAGTTTTTTCGGATAAGTATGGCACACGAGGATCTTGTGTCATACTATAAGTTAAACTTTTCTTTGATGCAGCATCATAAATATAGTTTAACTGAACTTGAGAATATGATTCCTTGGGAAAGAGAAATTTACATTTCACTTTTGCAACAATACATTGAAGAGGAAAATCTAAAAGCACAACAAGAACGTAATGGATGAGGAACAAGGTTTAGTATCACCAATAGCAGGAGGCATTAGAGGTATTAGAAGAAGTGTATCTTCCAGTATCTTCACAGGTCGTGCTGTTCCACCACCAGCTCAACCAGATCCCCAAACAACAAGTTTATTAAGTCAAAATTCACTCTCCCTAACAAACGTATCATTACAATTATCGTCAATATCAGCACAGATAGGTCAATTAAATGGTTCTCTTGAAACTATCAAACAGAATTTAGCAATAAGTGATCAATTAGACAGACAAAGAGAAGCAGCAAAACAAAAAAGGGAAGCAATATTAGCAGAGCAAGGATTAAGAGAAGGAAAGGAATCAGAATTAGAGAGAAAAATACAAACTGCTTTACTTTCTCCAGTAAGAAGAGTTGCAACTTTTGCTAGAGGTATATTGAGTAGATTAGGTGAGTTCTTGTTTATTCTCACTGCAGGATGGTTGACAGATAAAGTTTTATCCTTTATAAGATTATCATCAGAGGGGAATGTTGATAAATTAAATGAATTTAAAAGAAAATTTTTATTCGATCTCGCAATATTAGGTGGTATTGGTTTAACACTAACAATTGGTTTGTCAAAATTAGTTGCAACAATCGGTTCTATTGCAGGACTTGCACTTAAATTTGCCTTTTCAACATTATTAGTTGCACCATTTAAAGCAGCATTAAATTTTATAAGATTTAATATTGATAATTTTAGAAAGAATTTTTTCAGATATGCACAACAATTAGTTTTAAAAGGACCAAGAAAGCTTTTAGGAGGATTATTAACTCCAGCACTAGGTATAGGTGGTGCATTATTATTTCCTAAACAAATTAGAAATTTCTTCAAATCAGCGTTCGGTAAGAAATTAACAGGTGATGTTGTAGAGGGCAGTGTTAAAACTGGATCTAAAGCTGGAGCTAAAGGTATATTTAAATCGATACCAGGTCTCGCTGTATTATTTGAAGGTATTGATAGTTTCTTTAACTTTAAAGAAAGAAAGAAGTCGGGTCAAACAACCAAAGAAGCTGCTTTCGGATCTGGTGGAGGATTCATAGGAGGTCTAGGTGTAACATTGGCTGGTATGCTCTTAGCACCAGAATTATTTTCAAGTATCATAGGTGGTATTGGTTTAGCTATATTATCAATATTTGGTTTTAATGTAGGTGAAATAGTAGGTGATACTTTATCAGGACTAAAAAATAAACAAAAGAATGACCCAACTTATGGCACTGATTCTTCAGGAGAAACACAATTTGAAGCTGTTGAAAAAAGGGCAGATGGTGGTCCTGTCACTGAAGGTAAACCTTACATTGTAGGAGAAAGAGGACAAGAATTATTCACTCCTGATGTATCTGGAATGATAACACCTATAAACTTGAAAAAAGATTCAAAAATATCAGACCTTATATCATCATTCGAGCAATCAGCAGAGGTCACAGTTATTCCTTTAAATGCTTCGGAGAAAGGAATGCCAGCGAGTGCAACTATGACAAAAACTTCAAAATCTCCAAGTGATTCCTTACCCAATATCCCATCCTCTGATTTTGCAAATAATTTCATAGGATTTTCAGAATCTGTTTATAATGTGGTGGTATAATGTCTATTAAAAAAAGGAGAGATTCATTACTAAAATCTTCAATCAGTATTAATTCAATAAGAAATTCAGTATCAAACTTTACAAAAGGTTTGATTAGTTCAAGAGAGACCGCATCTGAAATTGTAAAAAAAACAAATGAAAATAATAAATTTAAAAGAACATTAATAGGTAAGGATAATAGTTTTTTTGCTAAGAGAAGAGAAAATGCAAGAAGAAGACAGAGAGAAGATGAATTAGAAGCATCAACCGTTCAGGGAACAACAAAAAGACAAGGAAATGTTGTTTCGAGAAGTACAAAAGGTTTTCTTGGTAGAATACTAGATTTCTTTGGCATTGTATTGATAGGATGGTTTGTTAATACTCTACCTCAAATTTTAAAATCTATTCAGGGATTGATAAAAAGAATACAAGGAGTGATATCTATTCTTACTAATTTTATGAATAGTATAGGAGATTTTCTAATATCTATAGGACAGGGAATATCAGGAGCAATACTTAAATTAACTTCAGGTATAGATTTAGGATTATTAAAAAGACAAAATGAAGAAAGTCTTGAATCTGCAAATAATAATATGAATAAAGTTAGAAAGGATATGTTGACAACTGGTATTCTTTATAATAATCCTGCTAATGCTGGTTTGGAAGATTATTCAGGAGAAAATTTAATTAAAACACCTTTAGATGATGAAAATGAAAAGAAAGAAGATAATGAACCAGAAGAGCAAAAATCAACATCAGATAAAAATGTAGAAGGTAGGGATGATGAAAAGAATACTCAGAACTTTGATCCTGTAAATCAAAGAAATTCAGAAACTAAACCACAAAAAGATGATGACCCAAATAATCAAAACTTGATTCAAGGTTTGCAAGACGACAAAGAAGTAAAAGAAAAAAAATCAGAAGAAGCTCAGAGTAAAGGTGAAACTATTGATGAAAGAAATGATGTAAATGATTTAGAAAAGAATAAAAAAAATGATGATGCTGGAATTGTATCAGGTGTTAAAAATTTTATGGCAAGTTTTTTAGGTGGAGAAGGACAACAACAAGCAAATAAACAAAAATTAGAGTCAGATGATAAAAAAGATAATAGTTCAATTTTAAGTGGATTCAAAGCAAATTTAGAAAAATTAAAAACTCTTGACATAGCTAATGCTAATACAAAAGATAAATCTTCACTTGTAGAACCACCAAAAAGAGATAGAAATAATTTAAAAACAAATAAGAATAAGAATAGAAGTCAAGTTGTTATAATTGAAAAAGGAGTACCAACTGGTTCTTCATCTGCTCCATCTGGTGGTGGAGGTGGTGGTGGATCTAGCTTAAATAGTCTTAGTGGACTTCAAGATTCTGATGCGATGAAAAACGGAATCAAAAAACTTCAATCAATCATATTTGCAAACTAATGGCAGCAATAGATAAATCAATTTACGAAAAATTTATTGTAGAATCAACAAATAAAGGTAAAACTGTTGATATAAAAGAAGGAGTTATTGCCTTCACTTATTTTGAAAATATTTTCTCACCATATTTAACAGCTAGAGTTATTGTCACTAATACAAGTGGTACTATAATGGGTGATGATGGAACTATGCAGTCAATTTATAATGGACTACCTTTGAGAGGGGGAGAAAGAGTTCAAATAAAAATAGCAGGAAATTCAAAGGAAAACAAAGGATTAGATTTTTCTAAAGATCCAACACAATACTTTTATGTTGCGTCAGTAACAAATGTATTACTAAGTGAGGGTAGTGAAAGTTTTACATTAAATTTAGTATCAAGAGAGGCGATTACAAATGAAACTGTCAGAGTTGGTAAAAAATTTCCAACATCACAAAAAATATCTGGATCTGTAGAGGATATTCTTAAAAATTATTTACGTGCTGATAAAATAGGTGATATAGAGGAAACTCAAAATACTTATGGTTTTATTGGAAATTTAAAAAAACCTTTTTCGATTATCACTTGGTTAGCATCAAAATCAGTTTCTGGAAAAGCAAAACCAGGTGAAGATTCAAGTGCTGGTTATGTATTTTTTGAAACTCAAGAAGGATTTAATTTTATGTCACTTGATAAAATTATGGAATCAAAACCTTATAGAAGAAATTTTTCATACACACCAGGTGTTATTTCTTCTGAAGATCCAAATAGAGATTTTAAAATTCTTACTTACGCAACAAATAGAAATCAAGATTTGATTGGTAAACTTGAAAGAGGTGCTTACAGTAGTGTTCGTTATTATATAAATCCTGTATCCTTTAAACCATCTATATCAGTATTTAAATCTGATGATTACTTAGGAAAGGCGAATAATTTGGGTGATAAAGAAATTGAATTACCAAAAATAAATGATGAAAGTGATAAGACACTTGGAGATTTACCAAGTAGAATCTTTGTTGGTATGTTAGATGTTGGTACTCTTGAAAAAGATGCAAGTGATGAGGGGTGGAATGATCCTGTAAAAAGAAATGCAGACCCACAAAGAATTCATTCCCAATCAATGATGAGATATAATCAAATATTCACTCAAGTAATTGAAATTACTATACCTTTAAATACAAATCTTAGTGCTGGATCGATCATTAGATGTGAATTCCCACAATTGTCAGATGTAAAAAGAAAACAACCTGATCCTGAAATAAGTGGTCTATATATGATAAAGGAATTAGCTCACTACTTTGATGGCAAAGGTTCTTATTCAAAATTAAAAATAGTCAGAGACTCTTTTGGAAGAAAATGATTGAAAATAATTTACTTAAAACAAATTTTATAGGGAAGGATGGTTTTAGATGGTGGATAGGTCAAGTCGCTCCTGAACCAGCACAAGGTGATCAACTTAATCAAATTGGAAACACTTGGGGTTGTAGAATGAAAGTCCGTATTTACGGATATCATCCTGCAGATATCACTGAATTAAAAGATGAAGATTTACCTTGGGCACAAGTGTTATTATCATCACAAGGTGGTTCTGGAAAAGCTAATCGTGCAAGATCGATTCGCATATCACCAGGTGATACTGTTATGGGTTTCTTTCTTGACGGTGATGACGCACAACTTCCAGTAATTCTGGGCATCTTTGCAAATACTGGTCCTTATTATGCAAGTGATGAAGAATACAAGTCACCATTCCAACCATTCACTGGTTATACTAGTAAAATAAAACCAAACAATGAGTTTATTGCTAAAAACGAAGGTGGTGATGATTCAAATAAAAGTCAAAAATCACCAAGATTTTTACCTAAAGAAATTGTAGAGGATTTAAAAGAACAACAGGAAAAGGGTAAAGCACAACTAGAACAACTTATAGATTCTGAAGAACTTCAAAATGCAGCATCTGAAGCATCTGCAGAATTAAAACAAGTTATTGATTCAGGTGCAATACAGACAGGATTAAAAAATACAGCAGCAAACGCTAAACCAATAGTTGAAAATTTAAAAAAACAATTCTCTACTGTAGATACACAAGCATTTAAAGCGATAGGGCAAGAAATAATTTTAGGAAGTGGAGTACAAGCCGCTGCTGCCAACACCAAATCTACAAATAAAATTAAAAATACACTCAAAAATACTTTAAATGAAGTTAAAAACGCTGTACCACAAGATAAATTTAAAGGATTAGCGGATGGTGCAAAGCAGATTGTTTCGGCATCAAAACCAATGATTAAGGATATGGTGAATACGACATTTGATGAATTGGCACCACAATTAAATGGAGGTTTGAATAAACTTTACAAGGATAAGTTTGGTGAAGTGATGGGAAAAACAGGTAATCTTGCTCTTGCAAAGAAAGCAGCACAAGCAGCACAAGTAGCGATGGTAGGTCCTGTTATGAGTCTTCAGAATGCAATGCCTTGTGCTGTAAAAAAGGTAACTGATAAGTTAACTGGTGATGTTGCAAATTTACTCGCAGAGTTCACTAACAATGTTGATAATTTTACTGATTGTATTGGTGATCAATTTATTGGTGCATTATTTAATGATATGATAAAAGGAATTAATACCGAATTAGCAGATGCCATTGGTGGTGTTGCTAATATATTTCCTAGTGGTGATATAGAGGGATTATTAAGAGGAAAGGCTGAGGGTTTACTTGGTATCGCAAGTGTATTTGATGATTGTGACATACCAACTGCTGATTTAGGATCAAAGACAAATAAGTGGATTTTAGGTGCTGGACCTGGCAATCTTAATTTAGAAAATATTGCAGGTAAAGTTTTAGCGATTGCTAATGCAGCACAAGAATTAAAAGAAGCAGCAGCAAGTCCTGGTGGAGTATTAGGAAATCTTGGATTCTTTGATTTTATGAGACCTGATGTAAGCACACCTGGTTTTAGTAGCACATTAAGTGATTGTTATACAGGTCCTCCACTTAATTGTTCAGGTATCAAAGTAAACTTATTTGGTGGAGGTGGATCAGGAGCACAAGTGAATCCAATATTAGGTGCAATAGTAAATGATACATTTGCTGTGCAGACTGCAAGTTTAATTGGAATGAAAGTTACAAATGCTGGTTCAGGTTATACATCACCACCATTTGTTGAAATAGAAGATACCTGTCGTAAAGGTTATGGTGGTGTTGCTAGAGCAGTGATTGATTATAATCCTGCATCACCTACATATCAACAAGTTACTGATGTATATGTTGTAAGTAGTGGTGAAAATTATCCAGTAATTGAAACAGAGGAAGAAGACGATGGAGTGTATACTGTTGATCACGTTGTTGTAGTAAAACCAGGTCAAAATTACAAACCAGAAGATATTGTCACTGACCAAAAAGGAAATGTATATGAAAAATTTTTAGATGAACAAGGTAGAATATTAAATGTAATACCACCTGATCCATCAATGAATAATCTTGAACCATTTACAACTTTACCAGAGTTAGAAGTTATTTCATCAACTGGAACTGGAGCTTTGTTGAAAGGACAATTAGCACCAAGACCTAGTTATCAAGGTGAGGTAAGACAAGTTATTGATTGTATATCTCCTCGTAATACTGACATCGTAGGATTTGTAAATGGTGAACCATATTATGGTCCTTTTCATGTTCATCCAACTACTGGTGCTAAAATGGTAGGAGTTGCACATACAACTGCACCTCATGCTATAATATATGATACACCACAAGAAAGTAGAACATCGAGATCACCAGTGGTCACATCTACTTCTTATACAACAGTTTCTTCACCACAGGTACAAACAAATGTTTCCGACACCACTACAACGAGTCAGCCTGATACAAGTTCTATCACTCAAACTGACCCAGTTGACACATCAAGTCAACAAACGACTGGACAGAGTTACACTCCTCCTCCTTCTAGTCCTCCTAGTGGTGGCGGGTCTTCGGGATCAGGTGGTGGATCGTCAGGTGGCGGTGGATATGGAGGAGGGTACTAAATAAAGTATGACAACACCAGCAGAAAATCAAAATTGGCAGAAGAGACAATATGACTCTTTTGGTCCACATTTTAGAATCGAAACAGCAAACCCAGAATTAGGTGCTGCAGGGAATATTGCTTATAATCTATATGGATATTCAGATTCAAAAGATGTAAGTAACTTGGGTATGATGGGTGATGGACAGTTTCAGATATTTGCAGATCAATGTATAACTATTGCAGGTGGTGCGAATGTTGATGGTGGAGGATTATGTATTAATATTATAGGAACAAAGGGTGACGTTGCAATATCTGCAGAGGGAGAGGGTGATGTAAGAATAAAAGGTAGAAATATTTTTTTAGATGCTGAAGAAAATATTGAACTGACAACAGGTGGTAAGGTTGACATTGATTCAGCAGAGTTAATTGCGACAACACAAAATACTACAAGAATAAATGCAAGAAAAACTAGAATAAGTGGTAATAATATTGATATCGGTGGTAAAACAAACATTACTTTAATTACTCCTACAGGAGCAATCAAAGTTAAAAAAATTGTAGCGAGAGATGTAAACTGGGCAACACAAGTTTTTGCTGGAACATCTGTTCCTCCTAGTGCATTAAATGCGACTCCTCCAGCTCCTCAAGGTGGATTTGGTGGTGGTACAGGTAATCCAACCAATCGAAGAGGAAGTGGAGTTCGTAGATGAGCGATTTTAAAGCAGGTGGAGTCCCCACCCCTGACTATGATAGTGATGATATAAATTATATCGATCAAAAAACAGAATTTACTGATGATATTTTTGTATATGGTGATACCTATGCATCATCATTCAATAATGTAGAGATAAGTGTGGTTGGTTCAACACTTACATTCACAGTTGCTGGTATTGGAAGCACAAGTCTTACACTCTCTTGACGATTTTTATACATATGCTATAATAAGAAAAAACTATTTCTATGGAAGATTTTGTATACGAATGTATTGTAGACATCTGTGCTAGAACTTTCAAACTTAAGAGTAGCGATGGAGATAATAAAATAATTGCGTGTGAAGATTCTGAAGAGTTTATTAGAGTCTTAGAAGTATGTGACCAAATGCTAGAACCACATATGATTAAATATGCAGAATTGGCATTAACTACAGATAAATAAATGAAATACAAGATAACCACCAACTTTTGTTGGTTTCGTGGCGGTAGTATGATCGTCAAGATGTACTTTATCAATGGTATGCCATTTACATTTGATGAATTACCAGAGGGACATTTAAGAGATCAAGACCTAATTAAAGAAGCAGATAAGCATCGTACATACAACGATGATGAGATGTATCAATATTATGGATACCTTGTAGAAGAAGAATTACACCCGTGTTTGTTCCCAGTCGATTTAGAGAACCCAGAAGAATTGCCAGATGATATCTCAATTCATATAGACACGGAGGAGTAACCAGCTAAATAAACCTAGTATGTACGGTCTATTGATCTCATTTATTGTAGTTAAAAAAGATGCCTCTTAATAAGTTAGAGAATTTTATAAAGAATACTGAGGGTCGTGTTCTTTATGTAAATCCAAATGATCTTGATTCCACTGATGGTATAGAGAATCAAGGTAATTCATTAACCAAACCCTTCAAGACGATTCAGAGAGCTCTGATAGAGGCTGCTAGATTTTCATATCTTCGTGGAAATGATAACGACTTAGTAGAGAGAACAACCATATTAATATTTCCAGGCGATCATATAATTGATAATAGACCAGGATTTGGTATAAGAAACGAGTCAGGTATTGCAAAGGCAGTCAGTCCAAGTGGTTCAACATCTGGAGCACAAAATACATTAACATTAACATTAAACTCTAACTTTGACTTAACACAAGAAGATAATATACTTTACAAATTTAATAGTGTTCACGGTGGTATTGTAGTTCCAAGAGGTACTTCGATTGTTGGACTTGATTTAAGAAAGACAAGAATCAGACCATTATATGTTCCAAATCCAACAGATAGTAATGTAGCATCATCTGCTATATTCAGAATTACTGGTGCTTGCTACTTCTGGCAATTTACATTCTTCGATGGTGATGAAGCAGGTTTAGTTTATACAGACCCATCAGACTTTAGTGCAAATAATCAATCAAAACCAACTTTTTCTCACCATAAGATAACTGCATTTGAATATGCAGATGGTGTCAATACTCTTGATAATTTTAGTGATTTAACTGACTTAGACATATACTACAGTAAACTTACTAATGCATTTAATAGAGCTTCTAATCGTGAAATAGATCAAAAATATCCATCAGCTCCAAAAGGATTCTCTCCACAAAGACCAGAATTTGAAATTGTTGGTGCTTTTGCAACTGACCCGTTAAATATTACAAATATAGAGTCAGGTGATGGAGCAACACCAGGTCAGGTTGTTACTGTAACCACTCAAACAGATCACAATCTTACGGGTGGAACACCAGTTAAGATTCGTGGTATTAATGTAGCAGATTATAATATATCAACAAAAGTCTCAAATGTTATTGATGCAACTAGATTCCAATATTCATTACCATTTGTTAGACCAAACTTACCAGCAGGATCTGCTGGAGGTTTAAGTTCAGCAAACGGGCAAGTACAAGTTGAAACTGATACAGTAACGGGTGCATCACCATATATCTTTAACTGCTCAATGCGTTCTGTATATGGTATGCAGGGTTTACATGCTGATGGAAACAAGGCAACTGGATTCAAATCAATGGTTACTGCACAGTTTACTGCAGTTTCACTTCAAAAAGATGATAGAGCATTTGTCAAATATGATAAGACCAACAGAAGATATAGTGGTATTGCTTTCTCAAAACAGACAGGTTCTCTACTATCATCTGAATCATCATCAACCAACCCAGAGACAGTATTTCATTTAGATCAAGAAGCAAATTATAGAAAAGAATTTAGAACTACACATATTAAAGTATCTAATGATGCTGTCGTACAGATTGTGTCAGTGTTTGCGATTGGTTTCCACGCACACTTTGAAATGATAAACGGTGCTGACGCATCAATTACAAACTCAAACTCAAACTTTGGTACATTTGCACTTCTTGCTGAAGGATTTAAGAAAGAAGCATTTGCAAAAGATAATAAAGGATTTATTACATCTATAATTACACCTCGTTCAGTCGTTAATGAAGAGCAGCAGATTGAATTTTTACAGATTGATGTTTCAGAA